>ERZ1034984.425-NODE-425-length-47450-cov-6.881106_pt1 | contig 47450 bp, 45 predicted proteins | sample MGYA00520589_ERZ1034984 | MGnify/ENA primary metagenome ERZ1034984 (study PRJEB33766, sample SAMN09781790) | gut metagenome | biome: gut microbiome | host: Homo sapiens | place: Madagascar | study: EMG produced TPA metagenomics assembly of the PRJNA485056 data set...
ACGCCGTCTTTGATGCAGGCTTCTGCGCCGTTGAACGTTTCCTCGCCTGGCTGGAAGAGCAGCTTCACGGTTCCACAGAGCTCAGCTTCGTGCGCTTTGAGAAGTTTTGCCGCACCGAGCAGCGAGGTCGTGTGCATATCGTGGCCACAAGCATGCATGCAGCCGTTTGTCGACGCAAAATCGACGCCGGAGGTTTCCGCAACAGGCAGCGCATCCATGTCAGCACGCAAAAGCAGGCACGGCTCCCCTTCGCCAAGCTGAGCAACAACGCCGTTGCCATTCACGATCGCGTGAAAGGGCACATCCATCTCGGCGAGGCGCGTCTGCACAAAGGCGCTGGTCTTTGGCAGATCGAGGCTCAGCTCCGGCATCTGATGCAGGGCATAGCGCCAGGTTGTGAGCTCCTCCTGCATGGCGAGCGCTTCTTTGAAAATCTCTTGTTGATCCATGATCGTTCATTCCTTTCATATAAATAGCGCCGTTCACGAAAAACGAACGGCGATCAGATCAGTGTTGCGACGCGTAGAGCGCATCGAGCATTGCGAGATACGCCTCGTCCATGGTCTGCGCGAGCAGCGTTTCGAAATCGCCGCGCAGCTGGTAAACCGGCTTCGCGCTTTCGAGATGCATCGGCAGAATCGGCGAAACGGGCCCACGCGCAGCGGCTGCGCACCATTTTTTCAGGATTGTTGGCAGCGCGCCGTTGAGCACCGGCTGCCAGCGCGCGTCCTTTTTCTCGTAGAAGCCGAAGAAATGACGATTGGCAGCTGGGGCTTCAAAGCTTTTCTTCACATCGAGCACAGCTTCGCGCTCCTCTGGCTTCATGCCAAAAGTTGGCAGTGTCATGACGCCGACGATGGCGGCTTCCTGCTCGCGGCTGCGTGGCTTGGCGAGCCCTTTTGTGTAATCGGAAAGCGCGCGCAGATCGACAGTGCGTCGTGCAAATGGCGCTGGTTCAGCAGCGAGCATTGTGCGCATTTCGCTGGCGAGTTCTTCGCGAGCGGCTTTCTTGGCGCTGCGCTTTTTCTGGCAGCGTTTGTGCATGCTGGTCATGCGCGAAATGTCTGCGCCGGCTGCCAGCGCCAGCAGATAGGTCTCGGCGCATTCCTGTTCGTCGTCGAAGCTGTGCAGCTCGCCGTTCGCGAGAAAGCCGTAAAGCGTCACGTCTTCGCCATAATAACCGGACTGCGCCATTTCCTCAGCGACCATGCCGACGTAAATATCGCGATGGATTTCGTTGGATTCGTTCATAAAAATTCCTCCTATATAACGACAAAGGCAGAGTCCCCACTCTGCCTTTGCCATAGATCACCTTTTTTTGAAAAGGAAAGGATATATGGAAGTTATGTGATCTCAGTCTTCGAGCATCTGATAAACAGGTGCGCCTTCGCAGTCAGCTGGCATTGGAACGCCGAGCAGTGCTGCAACAGTTGGAGCAACGTCGACCTGGCGGACGATGCGCTTCATGTTTTCTACGTGCTTAACGCCCTTGCCGCAAGCGACGAAGATTGGCGATACGCTGGTGCCATAGTAGCCACGATAGGTGGACAGGCCCTGGCCATGTTCGGTGACGAAATGTTCACGGTTCATGTAAACGATATCACCGGTGTATGGGCCGTTGAGGCCGATGACTTCTGCATCCTTGTTATGGAATGCCATAGCGATGATGCGGTTGCCGTCAGCGTCTCGATATCTGTAGAGATCGTCGATGATCTGTTCTTCGAGATCGTACTTATCGGCTGGGTCAACGATGCCGTATTTGTCGCGGCCCTTGGTGTTGATCCAGATGTAAGAGGTACGAACTGCGAGGGCTTTGGTCTTGGAGAAATCAACTTCAGCGGTGTCGTTGCCGTTTTCGTCCTTCTTCATGACGGTGTAGCCGAGTTCACGCATGATGCCTGCGCTGACGCCGCCGGCGCTGCCGAGACGTGCTGGTGGCATGGTGTGGATCTGTTCACCGTGGTCGGAAGTCAGGATGATGGTCCAGCCTTCGTCGAGCAGATGCAGGTAGCTGCCGATGTATTCGTCAGCGACTTCGTAGGTCTTGTCGATCTGCTTCTGATATTCTTCTTCTGGAGCCATGCCTGGTTTCTGCAGCGCGAAGTTCCAGAACTGATGTGCGCTGTGGTCGATGAAATGATGGTGGCTGAATACGACGTCGAGATCTTTTTCCTTGATCAGATAGTTGATCGCACGGGACTGCCACATAGCATTGTGTTCCCAGCTTGGAGTCAGGATCTTCTGTGCGAATTCGAGGGTGGTGCCGCCCATCTGGGTGAATGGTGGTACATAGCCACAGTTTTCGATGACTTCTTTGTAGATGGATTTTGGAGACCAACGATCGTCGCAGTCAACTTTGAACGCGGTGCTCATCCACATACGAACCTTGCTGCCGTCTGGAGCGATCTCGAGGACCTTGTAAGAACGGGTAGCCATGGTCTTTTTGCCGTGGTCGAGGTTTTCATCGAGCACGTCGGTGACCATTTCTTCGCCAACGAGGGTGCAGAGAGGTTCTGCGTCCTTCTTGGAACGATAAACTTCAACGGTGTCATAGATGCCGTCAGCATTTTTCAGGATCAGGCATGGACGACGCATCTGACCACCAGCGGTGTAGGTGATGAATTCACGGGCGCCTTCAGGCAGTTCTTTCGCCCACTTGGTTGGTTCAGAGATGGTACTCTTGATCTTGTCGAATGGAACCTTGGCGAGCTGTTCCATAGCAGCGCCGCCCTGCTTGTGGAAATCGACGTTTTTGATGCGTTTCATTTTGTAGCGGTTGAGCAGAAGTTCGGCTCTGTTGGCTTTTGCATCCATCTTGCTGGCGTCAAATTCGGCGTACTTATCGCCTTCTTCTTCGTCTTCGAGATCGAGTTCATCGATGACGCAGTCGGTAGCAGCGTCGCCGAGGTTCTTGGAACCGATGTGGTCGATGAATTCGTTTTCGGTGATCTCAGTGGAAGCTTCGACGTATTTTTCGATGTCGATGTTGGCGATGGAGTAGTTTACGGAAGCTGGCTGGGTACCGTCGACAACCATGAGGTTTTCGCTGTCGCTGCTTGGAGGCCAGGAGCTACCAGGCCACTGCCATACAAGCGTCTTGAGGCCAGCGCGAGCGGTAACGTTCCAGAGCTGTTCAGCCTGGCAAAGACGGCTGTCGAGACCATAGATGATGGTGTCGAGGTTTTCAGGGTCCTGGTTCCAGAAGTCGGTAACACCGTGTACGCCAGGGTTGCAGCCGCAGGCGAGGGTGGTCCACTGAGCAGGGGTGATGGTTGGCATGGAGCCAAGAAGTTCGAGGTTTTCACGGGCAGCGCCGTTTTCTACCATTTTTTTCAGATTAGGCATTTTGCCTGCGTCCATGAGACGTTTCGCAGTGTATGGTTCCATACCGTCGAGGCCGAGAACCATGACTTTTCTTCCAGTAGTCATTGAATGTTTCCTCCTTGATGAAGTGGTTGTTTATTAACTTGTTGGTTACATTATATCAGCGGTATTTATGGGGCAATGTTGTAGCTGCAACAGAATGCGATATGAAAGAAGAAAAAACTGTAAATTCTCATCTTTCCTTCTATATAATAGTCACCAATGAAAAATCCTCCGGCATCAAAAACCGGAGGATAAAAATACTCGTTATACTGGGAACATCACGTTTGCCAGCGGAACGCCAACAACGGCGTAAATAACCATCGTCATCACGACGCCGAGAACACCAAGGAAGTATGCCCATTTTGGCGCGATCCATTCTGTATTGGCGAAGACCAACCCGCTGCGGGAGCTGGCGCCAGCGGTTGCCAGCGCTGTAGAAAGGATGACAATGCCGATGAAGGTGACCGTGATTGGATTTGCACCGACAAGTGTGCCGAACTGCAGCGCAACCGGCGTGAACACAGCGAGCAGCACGACGTTGTGAACAAACTGGGTAACAAGACCATAGAGCAAAATCAGCACAATGTAGAACATGATTGGCGAGAGTCCCTGCACCAACGGCGCAAAGACCACGTTGATCCCTTTAATGAGGCCGGTGTCTGCATTGGAGATTTCTGGGCCGATGACAGCGTTGGATACCATCAGGAAAACGATCTGCCAAGGCACAGCATTTTGTGCAAGCTTGTCAACCTGGCAGAGCTTTTCACCTTTCTTGCGCGCGACGCCGAGGAAAATCAGCAGGATCGCACCAACACCGAGCAGCCCCATCTGATCGAGCAGCTTTGTCACAGCCCAATTCTCCGGCAACAAACTTGGTGCATAAAGCATTGCAAAATAAGCGATAAAGAAAACCGCACCAATTTTCTGATCGTGCGTCAGCGTAACTTTTTCATCCGATACCTTGTAATTTTTCAGCGGCGTAAGATCCATACGCATCAGCATGCCGACGATCAAAAAGCCAGCGATCGTCGCCATGGAAACGATGAACATATACGCCGTGTAGAGCGAATAGTTGATCGTGAAGCCTTCACCCATAAATGTGTTGAGCGCGTTCAAACCAACCAGGCTCCATGGTGAGAATGGTTTCGAGAGCATCCCCAGCCCGCAAATAAAGGTGATCGCAAAGCACATATAGCTCGAAAATTTTCCGCCACGCTCAAAGCCAGCTTCGTCACAGATTTTATAGGTGACCGGCCAGAGCAGGAAAATCGTTGGATAAATGCTGACCATCAGGCCCAATACATAGATAAGGAGCATAAATACCGTAACAAAGAGCCATGGTCGCCCCTGCATGAAGCGAATGCGGAGAAATTTTTGTGCAATATAATTATCGAGGCCAACCTTGTTGGCGTAAGCGATAAAAGTCGTCAGTACAATAATAACGACGACAATCTCACTGGAGAACCCTGCATAGAAGAACGTGCTTGCCGGTTCCCCACTGGCGATTGCCACCAGTACCACCGAAAGAAAACTTGGATAGATCAGATCCAGACAAATCCAACCAAACATCAACCCCACAAAGATGAAGAGAATCTTCATCCCATAATCCGTTACAGGGCCGACCGCCGGCGTGAGCCAACCGGCAAACGACAGGATCAACCAGATCGCGACGCGTATCCAATAACTTGCGCCGTCTTTTTTTGCTACATTTGACATATTTTCCCTCCTAAAAAAGACAAATCCTTTTGTTGCGGCCACAACACTCATTAGATTTATGAATGCATCATATCAATTTTGTTTTCTGCTCGGTGTTGTCGCCACAACAAATTTTCTTTATAATGGTGATACTGACAAAATTACTCATGCGATCAACAAAGGAGACCTATCTATGTCCGAAAAAGATTTTCTTCCCGTTGAATCCAGTCGACTCAGTGATTTTTTTCCGGAGCTCAAGCACTTCATCCTGGCCAATTACAGCCGCACATTCACCATCAAAAAAGGCGGCCAGGTACCCGTCGCTGACAATCCGGACGAGCTGCTCTATCTCGCCACCGGAAAAGTCAAGGCCTATATGTTTGATGATGAGGGCCACGAGCGCCTGCTCTATATCTTCATCAAGGATACGCTCATTTTCCACTCTGTCAGCGAGCAATACTGCAAAAATCTCGTCACGCTCGAAAAAGCAACGCTCTACAGTATTCCGCTCACCGACGTTTTCGCTTTTCTGCAATCCGATGCAGCCTTTATCCGCAAATATTCTGCGCTCATCGCAGCGCGCTATGGCATTCTCCTGCAGCAAGTGCTGACCACCAACCGCCTCGGCGCAAAAAGCAAGGTCTATTCCTTTCTTATTTCTCTCGTCCATAAATACGGCACGCTTCAGGAGGACGGCAGCTATCTCGTCAGTAAATTTCCAACGCTCACTGATCTTGCCTCTCTCACCGATGTCCATCGCTCCAACGTCACCAGCTATATCAATTCTCTTGAGACACAAGGGATTATTCATCGCCAGAAAAAACAGCTCATCGTCAACGACCTCGAAGCCCTCGAAGCGTTGGCTGAAGAAGGCTGACAGAAAAAACACAGGCCGCGATCTGCGGTCTGTGTTTTTTCGTATATATCACGCCAGCTTCTCCCATTCCCAACGCATGAGACGGGCGATGTATTCCATTCTTGTCTGGCCGGTGAAGGTCCAGCCGTCAGCATCCTGGGTGAAAGCGGGGCGTTCTTCTGTGCGGATGTGGGTGAAATGGCATTTTTCCATGACGCGCTTGGACTGGGCGTTGATATCGTTGCAGCAGCACCAAAGGGTGTCATATTTAAGCTCGGTAAAAGCGTGGGCGATGAGCGCCTGACAGGCTTCGGGAATGTAGCCTTTTCCCCAATGTGGCACGCCGAGCCAATAGCCGAGCTCTGCCTCGCGAAAGGCGAGCGGCAGATTGGCGGCATCGCCGGTTTGCAGGCCGACGCAGCCGATGGGTTCTCCGCTCTCGCGCAGGCAGACGGCGTAGGTTTCCGGCGCGGCGAAAACGGTGCGGATGATCTCGCGGCTTTCTTCGACGCTCTGATGCGGATTCCAGCCGGCGATTGGGCCGACAGCGGGATCCTTGGCGTAACGATAAAGCGCGTCGGCATCAGATCCCTGCCAGGTGCGCAAGATCAGACGATCGGTGGTGATCATGAGCGGCTCCTTTCTCTGTCAAGCAGGCGTTTCAATCCATATCCGAGAACGGCGGCGAGGATGAAGATCGCAAAATACGCGGCGAGGTACGCGCCCAATCCACACGCGGGCGCAAATTCACCTGCGCTGAGGGTCAGATGCGCAGGCAGATCCTGCCAGAAAAACGCAGCAGCGCCGCCTGCGCAGATGAGTGCGAGAAACGCTCGCCAAAAACGCGCTGGCAGGTGAAAACGCTGCGCCAGCATGGTCTGGGCAGACCGTCCGTGTTGTCCAAGATGCAGCGCGATGAAGAAAAATCCCCAGTAAGCGCAGACCTGGTGCGGTGTCTGACCAACGCCTTCCGGCAGCCCCAGCGGCAGAAAAGCGAACACATACTCCGAAAGCATCAGGCTCGAGACGATGAGCCCAAGTGTCACGAAGCAGACGAGCCCGCAGAGCACGCTGCCGAGAACGCGCGCCCCATTCCAACGACCGCGACGAAGGCTCGTAAACCAGCGACGATTGCGCGCGAGATGCAATACAAAAAGCGCCAGCACTGCTGTGCCGATCCACTCATGAAGCGCCTTGCCAATGAGGGAATAGCTCATGCAACAGATGAGCCCAATCGTCATGATAATATCCAAACGCCAACGCTGAGCGATTGGGACCATAGCGCTCTCCCCTTCCGTAAAAATCTCTTTTCATCATACCACAGGCACTGCGCAAGCGCAAACAGAGACGCCGCCCGAAAACGGACGGCGTCTCTGCAGCATAATGGAGGATGATCGTTATTTGATCGTGACAGTATCAATAGGATTGGAAGCTGGCGCTGTTTTGGCAGCAGTTGGCACTGTGCTACCCTTCTCAGCTTTGCTCGTATTTTCAGCTGCGTCTGTCGATTCTGAAGGGCTTGCTTCGCTCGCAGATGCGCTGTCGTCGGCTTCAAGGATCGTGATGCGCTGGCCGCCATCATTGCTGATCGCAACCATATCCCCAACAGCGAGGTTGTCTACAGCTGCCGTCTGGGTCACACCATTGGACTGGCTTTCGACAACAACATCGTCCTGGAGAACAACCGTTTCGCCTTCGCCAGTGTCCGTGAGCGCTGCAGCATCAATATCCTTCACCTCAGTGACATCCTTGTCGGATTTGTAGAGATCCAGCGTCAGTTCCTTGCCGTTGATGTTCGTGATCTTGCCGATCATCAGCGCGCTGGCTGTTTCCTTGGACGAAGTACTTTTCTCACTTTTGCTTTCCGCTTTTGTTTCCTGCTTTGCGCTGGACGCCGTATTGTGCTCCTTGCCACTCGCACTGCTGCAGCCTGCAAAGGCAAAAACCGCAACAAGCGCGATCATGAGCATTGCCACTATTTTTCTGGATGTTTTCATTTGTAAATACCTTCTTTCATAATCTCACATAAGATCGTCGGCCGGTTTCCCGATCGACGCGTGTAGTATAGCCCCGCGCCCTAAAGATCGCCTTAAGGAAACGGCCTTTTACCGCATCACCACAGATTCTCCATGATCTTCACAAAATATATCCGTAAAATGGGCTCGGGCGCAGTCCGCCATTTTGGACTGCGCCCGAGTGGGTTTTATATATGGATGCTGGAGGGTCATTGTCGCCGCGACTCCTGCAGGCTTATCCGCAGCATTCGCCGCAGCGTCAGGAGTGCACGATGACCGAAATATCAACAGCAACTTAGCAAAGGAAACGGGGCAATGGCCTCGTTTGTATATGAACGCCCGCAGGCGGAGATTTTAGACTGTCGCTTCGACACATCTCAGGGAGGACAGCATCCCTTCGTAAGGCGACAACTTACTGTCTTTATTATAGCAAAGGCCCTTTAACAAGTACTGACGATCCTGTCCAGATCCTCTCGGGAAAATGTCAGGACCGCCACCACCCAGTCTTCACATTTTCTTAAGCCACAATTCAGCGCTTCTCCACAACAACCATCTATAATGAGAGACATTCTATAAAAGGAGATTTTTTCTCATGCGTCTCTTACTCGCCACCAGCGACCACCAGCTGCACACCACACTCGCCCATCTGCTTCATCGAGCCAATTATCTTTTCGACAGCGTCACCACCGCCGCCGACACCCTCGCCTACGCCGAAACCGGCGAATACGACGGACTCCTCCTCGACAATACCCTGGCAGAGGATGACAACCTCGCCATCATCGCGCAGCTGCGTCAGGAACACATCGCCACCCCCGCGCTGCTGTTCGCCGAAAGCAGCCGCCCAGCCATCATCACAGCTCTGGACGCCGGAGCCGACGACTGTCTCACAAAGCCCTTCACAAACGCCGAACTTCTCGCCCATCTGCGCGCCATTTTGCGCCGTCGCCCCACCTACACCCCCGACCTCCTGTCCGCTTACGGACTGACCCTCGACCGCACCGCCTGCACCTTGCACCACGCCGATCGCTCCTGCCGACTCAGCGGAAAAGAATACCAGATCCTCGAAATGCTCCTCACCACCCCCGGCGTCATCCTGCCCACAGATAAACTCATCGCCCACATCTGGGGCTGGGACAGCAACATCAGCATGAACACCCTCTGGGTCCACATCTCCAACCTTCGCAAAAAGCTCTCCCAACTCCAAGCCCCAGCCACCATCCGCTTCATCCATAGCGCCGGCTATGTGCTGCAGGAGGCCACGCAACCAAGGCAAAGCTCCAACCAATAACAGCCGCAGTTTCTTTCTCGCAGGATAGCAAGGGAAAGTAACTTGTCCTCAAGCAGCATCGTTTCGCAAAGTTTGTCCTCTCAATGGCACAAACTTTCTTTTTTTTTTAGTTTGTGCTACAATATACATAAAGGAGGTGTGGCCAATGACAAATCCCCGCCCGCTTAAAAACCGCCCCATCTATCTCAACAAACTCATCGCCTTTCAAGACACCGAGCCCGTCAAAGTCATCACCGGCATCCGCCGCTGTGGTAAATCCAGCCTGCTCAAGCTCATGATCCAGCATCTGAAGACCACAGGCATTCCGAACGATCAAATCATCACCATGAACTTCGAATCCTTCGCCTTCAAAGACATGAGCGCAGACGAGATCTATCACTACGTCAGCGCCCGCGCCCTATCCAGCAAACGCATGTACCTTTTCTTTGACGAACTACAGCGTGTGCCCGCCTGGGAAGAAGCGATCAATGCCTTCCGCGTCGATCTTGACTGCGATATTTATGTCACAGGCTCAAACGCCTTCCTGCTTTCGTCTGAATACGCCACCATTCTCTCTGGCCGTTGTGTAGAGATCAAAATGCTGCCTCTGTCTTTCCGCGAATTCCTGGATTTTCATAACTTTTCCCTCCAGCAAACGCCAAGCGCCTTCGGCGGCACACACACCGAAATCGTCGATATAAGCGGCCAGCACTACACCTTACGCGAAGCCTTCAACGCCTACATGCGCTACGGTGGCATGCCCGGCATCGCCGATGTGGGTCTGGACCAGGACAAAGCTCTGACGCTCCTCGACGGCATCTATTCCACCGTCATCGTCCGCGATATCCTCGAGCGCGAAAAACGTCGTGGCCAACGTCAGCTCACCGATCCCATCCTGTTGCGCAAAATTATCCTTTTCCTCGCTGATAATATCGGCAGCACCGTCTCCCTCTCCTCCGTCGGCAACACGCTCGTCAATGAGGGCCTGCTCGAAGACATTCCGCGCAAAGGCGCCCCAAGCACCCACACTGTGCAGGCTTATGTAAACGCGCTGCTCGAAAGCTATTTTTTCTACGAAATCAAACGCTTCGACATCAAAGGCAAAAAATTTCTCCGCACCCTTGGCAAGTATTACATCGTCGACATCGGCCTGCGCAACTATCTCCTCGGCTTCCGTAACCGCGACAGCGGTCACGCCATCGAAAACATCGTCTACTTCGAACTCCTGCGCCGCGGTTACGACGTCGCCATAGGCAAACTCGGCGACCAGGAAATTGATTTCATCGCCACCAAAGCCGACGAAAAATGCTATATCCAAGTCACCGAATCCATGCAAAGCAACACCACCCGCCAACGCGAACTCGCGCCTCTGCAAAAGATCCGCGATAACCACGAAAAACTCGTTCTCTCCCTCGAACCAGGACTGGACGACAACTACGACGGCATTCGCTCGTTGAATCTGGTAGAGTGGTTGTTGGAAGGATAACATAGAAAAAGACACTGGAAAATCCCTCAGGAATATTCCAGTGTCTTTTGTTATTGCAGGTAAAATACGTTAGTCTTCGAGGATCTGATATACTGGTGCCCCTTCACATTGTGCAGGCATTCGAACACCAAGTAATATTGCCGCAGTAGGCGTTACGTCTACATGCTTAACAATACGATCAGTGAGATAGTTTTCTTTAATACCAGGTCCCGCTGCCATGAAGGTAGAGCGTACCGAGGTATCACAAGCACCGTCAATAGTGGAAAGACTGTCCGCGTGGTCTGCAGTATACCCTTCTGCAATATAGAAAATAATATCCCCGCTTTCCGGTCCACCTTCACCAATAAGCGCAGCATCTCTGTTGCGCAAAGCTAATGCCACAATACGATGACCAGTTTCTTCATCACGTAAGCTATAGAGGTCAGTCATGATCTTTTCTTCAAGCTCATACTTGTCTGCAGGATCAACGATGCCATGAGGCTCACGGCCTTTAAGATTAATAAAAATATGGCAATAGGATGAAGTAAATGCCGTTGTCTTATCCCAATCAATCTCAGGAATATCGTTACCATTTTCATCTTTCTTGAGAACGGTATATCCAAGTTTCCGCATATCAAACGCATTGATACCGCCAGTCATCAAACGGAAGACAGCTGGCAGATGTTCTTTGGACGCATGCTCAGGAGTCGTCTGACCATGGTCAGATACGATCAAAATTGTCCAACCCTCATCAATCAACTCAAGGAACTCACCAATATAATTGTCAGTCTGGATGTATACTTCATCGAAAAGCTGTCTGAGAACTGGCGGTTCAAGCTTGCTGCCCTTTTTCAGGTACTGAACGAGCATGTGGCCTTGCATATCAACATTGTGGAAATGAGAGAAAATCACATCATAGCCCTGCTCGCGTGCCATATATTTAATCCCTGCAGCGTTCCACATTGCAGAATGATCCCAACTTGCACGCATACACTTGCGAATCAATGTTTCATCCGATCCCCCTGCTAAGCAAACTGGCTGAGGGTAGCCAACATTCTCTACAACCGTCTTCAACAGGCTCTTTGGTGACCAAACCGTGTCATCATTGAAATCCATCGATGCAGAAATCCAAATCCTCAAACTAGAGCCATCTTCCGCCAGTTCCAAGACTCGCATACTACGGTTAACAAGTACTTTTTTATCATGACGATACGCATCATCAACGATATCTTGGACAAAAACGTCTTGTTCAAGGACAACAATTGGTTCTTCTGCCTTCTTATTCTTATAAATTGCTACGCGATCAAATTTCCCTTCCTCATTCTTAAGAATCAATCCCGGACGACGAACAAGCCCATTAGACAGAAGCATGGTAAATTCCAGCGCACCTTCTGGCGCATTTGCCCAACCGGTAGCTTCTTTGATCGGAGAGTTGACCATATCCATAGGTGTGTCAGAAAGGTTCATGACATTTTCTTCTGGCGTCATGGTAACACGTTCCGTCTTTTTTACAGTCAGGCGATTGATCATTTTATTCAAATCGCCACTCTTGTCTTCTTCTTCCTCAGCTTCCATCCCAGTAATGAAACAAGGTACTTTCGCATCAGAAGCCGCTTTTTCACGGAAAGACACCTCCTGAACACGAGGGCTCGCTACCAGCAACAAATCTGGTTCAACCTGTGCTGTGCCAACATTGATGCCACCAGGCTGTGTTCCATCAATAACATGCAAATTTGGATTGTCCGAGCTTGGAGGCCAAGCGCTGCCAGGCCAATGCCACACAAGCGTTTTCAATCCCGCTTCCGCCGTAACATTCCAAAGCTGCTCGGCACGGCAATACTGGGAGTCAAAGTTATACTCCAGCACACCTCTGTCTTCAGAGTTGTGTCTGTAATAACCAGTGATGCCATGTACACGTGGAGAGGCTCCTGTTGCAAGCGTCGTCCACATTGGTGGTGTAACAGTTGGTTGCCCACAGATCATTTCATAATCTTTTTCTGCTGCCCCTCTTGCAAGGAATTTTTCTGTATTTGGCATGAGCCCTTTTTCCATGCATTTTTTCATGTAGCGTGGATCCAGCCCGTCAATCCCTAAGATCAGTACTTTTTTCTTATCCATGATTTTTTTCCTCCTAAAATTTGCAAGTCCGATAACCTTATCCAATATTTAGTCCAGACTCTGATACATTAAACCGATTTGCATCTTTACTTTATGTTACTCATTATATTCATTTATGTTCCGTCGCATAGATATCGTTTCTGGTTACCTGTTTTCAGCTACGCCATTTTTGCATAGCTCTTACATATTGTTACGCTTATTCCACACAGATTGAAAATACGCTGTTGCATACGCTGCATATTCTTGTTCTTGAACGTCCTCCGCAATCTTTTGCAACGCTTTTTCATCAATCACGCTTGGCAACCTTTGTACGTTCTCTACTAACGCCAGATACTCATCATTTTCAACGGATAACAACCATTCTCGATAAGACTGACGCACTTTAGGCATCTCACTAAACTGTCTAAAGGCATATTGTTTTTTTACGATTGGTGCCACAATATAACCTTGCATTAGCTTTTCACGTTGTTTCTCTACAACACCCACTTCCTGAGCATCAAAAACCGCAATTCGCTTTCTCTGTTCATTCCAATAAACAAAACCATAGAAAATTCGTGTTATACTATCAGCAACCGTTGGATCATCTCTCATTTGGCGCCGCACTTTGTCATGCCATTCCTTGAACCGTCGATAGGACGCCGCAGATAGAATTTTCCTCTCATAACTCATCTCAACCAAGCCCCAAAAAAGTTGTAACTTTACATCATCAAAATAACCATCGATCGCGTCCTGATAATTGGCAAGCAATCCAACAGCAACATCACTAGGTTTTTCCTGAAAAAATGGTGCCATTTTAGGCAGATACGTATCATATTGTTGTTTCATGCGCTGGATCAAAGCCAGCTTCATTTTTGCCGTCCATTCTTCCCTCAAATCTGCCGGTATCTGTAACCGACGCATGTATCGCACCATTGGCATGAAATACCTTTCTTCGCTACGAGCTTTGCAAATGCAATCATAAAGTTTCTCCTGATTTGTCGTTGCATAATAGTAAATTTTCCCATTTGTTTCCTGAACCGCACTGCCAAAAATAAGAAATTCAGTATCAAACTTCCCCAGTCTTGCCATCTCAGCAACTTCATTGGCACATTGTAGATCTCGATTTTCAAAGCTCTCCACCATATATCTCACCTGCTTTCACTTGCGCCATAACATAGATCGTAAATATGCGAAGGGACCTCCACATTCATATGAAACGCCCCCGTTTGATCGCGAGATACAGCAATATCTTCACCTAGCAAGTTCGATACCTTATCAGACTGCATCATCTCATCAATAGATCCCTGTGCGTAAATCTGTCCATTACGCATCAATAGCGCCTTATGAACAAATCCGGGAATCTCCTCCGGATAATGTGTAACATAGAGGATCGTCACACAATCTCTTTCAGCCAGTGTTCGCACCGTTTCGTACAGGTGCGCACGTGCATACACATCCAATCCACTATTTGGCTCATCCAACAATAAAATTTCTGGTCTGGTAATCAGTGCACGGGCGATAAGCACATTCTGACGCTCACCTTTACTCATCGTGCCGAATGATTGATACATTTTTTCACCCATGCGCAACTCGCGCAGCAACGCTTTCGCAAAGCGTATATCTTCGTCCTTTACGCCAAACGAAATATTAAATGTGCCAAACAAACCAGATAAAACAATCTCTAACGCAGATTCATTGTGATACACACAGTCAAATAACGAATTGCTGACCATTCCAACTTTTTTTCGAAGCGTGAAGATTGTCTCACGATCATAATGCTGGCCCAATACCGTCAGCTCACCAGACGTAAGTGGTTTGAAGCCTGCAATTGTACTGAGGAGCGTTGTTTTACCACTGCCATTAAGGCCGAAAATCAACCAGTGCTCCCCTCGTTCCACTTGCCAGTTCAAATGATTTAGCAGATAGCGTTTTCCTGAACGGCAGCATAGATCCTTTGCCTGAATCAACATCTGCCTCACTCCCTCATAGATTCTTCTTCTGGTACCTGATCGCTCGCTAGGATCATACATTCCTCCCAGGGCCCCTTGTCCATCTTCAGTGGTACAGTAAAGCCGGAGTCTTTAAGCAGGCCTGTATTTCGAAAGCCCCAAGCCATGATCTCCGCAACCTTTGCCACGTTCATCTGGTGTTTTTTCGCGTTATCATCCATATTCTCGTAAAAATCGACATCGAGATTATCTACAAAGTTGCAGGCACTTTGATAAATCTCTGGCTCGATCCCGTATTCAATACGTTCACAAGATTCGCAATACAACTCTATACGTGCATCCTCAATGTCGCTAAAAAGAACGCGCTTGATTACCAGAGGCTTGCCACAGTATTTACATACACAACGTTTTTTCCTCGTCTTTAAGGTCTCCACACGATTTCGCGACCAATATAGTTCATTCATAATTTTTCTGCCTTTCTATCCTTTATTGCAAAAATAAATGCAGTGCCCGATGGCGGTCGAGCACTGCATCCACTAGGAAAGGATTTTGTGATTAATTAAGCGTGTAACCGCCAAATAACAAGGAACCAACAGGAATCCCAACAATAATGACAACTGCCGTCGCAATAACAGCCATCAGCCAGCCATACTTATAGGCATTTTTAACACCAATCCAATCATTGGTAAACATCAGTGCTGCGGTCGCAGAACCACCAGGAGTTGCAACAGCGGTTGCAATAGCAAAAGAGAACAACGTACACATCATAACGGGATTGATCTCCATCTGCATGCAGAAGGAATAAAGAACAGGTGTCAGCATCGCAGCCAATACCAAGTTATGTGCAACCTGAGTAATCAACCCGCCCAACAGCAAAAATACTGCACAAAATGCCAAACCACTAAAGTGATTAAAGATAGGTGACAACAGACTGACTAAGAAATTAATAACGCCAATGTCTTCATTGCTCATTGCCGCAGCAACTGGCATCGTCGCACAAAACATAATCAACATTTCCCAATTGCAGCCTTTGGCCGCGCAAGCCTGAAAATCAAAATTAATCTTCCCTTTGATTTTCAATACACTCATCAGCATAAGAACAACCAAGAAAGATCCTGGACCACCGATAAATGCAAAGAACTGAGTGATTGCCCAGTCATCTGGCATCAAACTTGGCGCAAACAGAAAGACCATCAGAAGTACGAGGAAGAAAGCAGCAATTTTCTGTTCTTGGTTCATGTGCGTATTGCGAAGGTCCGCAAACATATCACCAACATGGTCAAAGTTCGACAAATCTGGACGAACGATAAACTTCAAAACCAGCATATAAACAGCGAGACATACAACAGTAATCACAAACATTGTTACAGTAAAGGTGCCAAAATTCGCAGACATTGTGCCATTAGAAGCCGTTGACAGAGAGCCTAATACCATAATCTGAACAGCTTTAAATGGAAATACTGCAAAACCTAACATAGCAGAGAAGACTACCCCAGATAGAACTGCTACAGGGTATTTCTCAAGTTTTTTGTAGCCTAATGTATCGCAAGCACTATAAAAAATTGCAAATAAAATTAAAATAGCAGTAAATAAACTGATTGTTGCCCCTAAAACATAAGCAGCAATAAAAATCATCAAAGTAAATACCCAAGGACGTCCAACACAAACTTTTCTGCTAATGAACCAATTTGCGATAATGTGACTCAAGCCACAGTGATCCATATATGCAGCAAAGATAAAGATCAAAATGCAATAAACTGTATTCTGGGCTGCCCCAAAACCGGCAGTAAATACCCCGTCCATCGTATATGCACCAGACAATGCTAGCGCTAACATCCCAAGCATACTAGGAAAGACAAAGCCTAACGTGGTCCATCCATACAACAAACCAATGAAGATTGCTAAAACCTTCATCCCAATCTGTTCCAATGACCCCCATGGTTCCAAGTAGCCAATACCAAACATTAATATGACTGTAATCGCAACATTGATCCAATATAAAAGATCACTTTTCTTTTTTGTTGTTGCATCACTCATGACATATTCATCTCCTTAAAAGCCAACCATCAATATAGCGTTTTGCAAGCCCATCTCGTTATTTAATCAACGTTCCCAATGACTCTCTCTTTAAGACAGGTTCGATTGTAAATTTTCCTCGAGGTTAATTTATACTATGCATTATATTGATTTATCCATCTTTTCAGAAGATATCGCTTTCGGTTACCTGCTTTCCGCTACTCGTTTTACGCATAACTACTTTTATTCACAAAAAAATAGCCTTATCAAGCCGCTAAGACTGATAAGGCTATTTTTTTCTACAACTAGGATTGATCTTCGTGAACTTCATACAGCTTTTCATAATAATCTGTATAGAAACCTTCAAAGGCATCATACAACGCATTACTATGCTTTTTATCACGCACCAATCCATTTTCAAAGAAAATATTGTCACGCAATGGCATTCCAATCAAATCCGGAGCATAGATGTAGTTTGGCTTACGCATAGTCAAAAACAAACAATCGGTTTCCTTGACAATTTCATTAAACACACGATAGTTATGCACTTCATACCGAATATTTGGTTTCCCAAGAGGTTCAAAAACGCGCTCCAACAAAGTCTTTTCATCACTAGGAAACGGTTTATAATTTACCAAAGGCAACTCCATTAATGTGTTGAGAGAAATAGTCTTATATTTGCATAAGTATGGATTTGTATGAAAACCATATACCTCTACTCGTTGTTTAGACACCATCCGATAGTATAACTCTTTTGGGATTGAAAATTCTTCTTCATCACCACGAAACACTCGACTGATTTGCCCAACACCTTCATTGTTGATCAAATTTCGAACAATCTTGTAGCTTGGCATATTTTCTGTAAATAACCGTATCTTCGGATGTTCTTCCATAAATGCTGTATATAATCCTGCATAACCGCTCCAAATATTTACGTCCGACAAAATATGGATTCTACCATGCAACTGCTCTTGAGCTGGCATCGGTTCATCACCGATGGAATCATATGTATCAACAATTTGTTGAAACTTTTTCACAATCTCTTTCCCTGGTGGTGTCAAAAAAACGCCCTTTGCCGTACGTTCAAAGATTGTTATCCCGATCTCATCTTCAACAGAAGCTATAATACGACTCAACTGCTGTTGATTAACATATAAATTTTTACTGGCTTTATTGATTGACTTATAATGTGATACTTCAATAATATACCGCATATTTTCTATTTTCATATATTATACACCTCCCTCCAAATCAAAAAAAATCGATAATATGCCTCCCTCTATTATCTAACTATACACTATTTGATAGAAAATCACCAATAAAAAACCGCCAAGGTTCCCCCTGACGGTCAAAAGCCTCTAATAATTTACAACTGATAACAATTCAACCAAGCATCTGATCCTTCTTCCCGAGAATGGCTTCGCATGCTGCGCAGGCTGGGCAGTCGCAGTAGAGCTTGCCGGCTGCTTTGAGGTCGCGGCCGTGCTGGGCGACGCCTTTGGCTGCTTCTTCGCCGCCGAAGACCTGGGCGCCTGCTGGAGATTCTGCGAAAGCGATGAGGCCATCGAGTGGCATGATGTCGGCTTCGAGTTCGGCGATATAGGCCTTGTTGGCTGCTTCGCCTTTGTCGCTGGCGAGCCATGCTTCGGCTGCAGCTTTGCATTCTGCGGCGGTGGTTGGCGCGGCGATGAGGGCGTTGGTCTGTTCAACTACAAAATCGAGTACTGCTTTTTCCATAATGAGGATTCCACCTTTCGTGATTGATCTACCTTTATTTTACCACAGTTTTGTTAAAATTATAGCAGAAGGGCGTCATTTTTTCTCTGCGTCTGTGCACCAAAGCTTCCAGGCGACTCCAAGCAGACCAGCACCCAAAAGCAAGGCAAGCCAAAATGGGCTGGGCCAGGCGATTTCCCCATCGACATAGAGTACAAAAGGTGCCACGAGCGCCAGCACGCCGAGGATGCAGAGAAAGATAAAACGGCTGCTTCTTGGCCGCAGCCAGCCAAGAAGGCGCGCTGCGTAGAGCACGAGGGCCAGGGCAATCAGCAAACTAGCACCGCCCAGCCCCGGTGCGTCGTCCGCTTGGGCCAGAGCGGTACCGATAAGAGCAATAGCTAGCGCACCAAAAAAATATAAAAATGCTCTTATTTTTTGAAAAGCGCTCATAAAATCACTCCTTCCCCTGTTTCCCCCATTATACCACAAGCAGGCGCAAGATCGCAGGGATCTTGCGCCTGCTCCTGTCATTTCCGCACCATATTGCTCACAGCATCGATTGCTCCGTACAGCACACCAGCGACAGGCCAAATGATCCAAGTACGGTACCACTCCCAGGTGAGGAAGCTCCAAAGGAGATAGATCGCGGTGACAATGCACCAGTAAGCGATAGCGATGGGCGCCATTTTTCGATTGCGCAGCTTCTTCTCGCGGCTGTAGTCGCCTTCCTCGAGCAAACGCTGATAACCGCCCTGGATGGTGCAGGTGAGCACAATATTGTGAACGCCGAAAGCGACGATGAGCAGCGTGATGCAAAAGCCGACAACGCCAAACATGGTCTCTGCGTCGCCATCAACGGCTGCGCAGATGAAAAGTGGAGCTGCAGCGAGGATGCAAAGCCCGATGCCGACCATCAAGCGCTGGCTGTGCTGGGCAGCGTAATCATTCTTCCGCTTTTCAACCACGCCGTGTACGCCGTAAGCGAGCTCGATCGGCTGCTTTTCGAGAAATTCGTAGTCCTCCAGCTGCCGCCCATAGAGAATGAACTGCGCCGCACCGCAGGCGACAAGAAATAAGAGCACCGGCAAACCGATAGCGGGCACGCTCCACTCTGGCAACAGATAGCCGCCCTCCTGGTCTGAGAGACCGCCGAGCAAAAACAGCACGATCGGCGAAAAGATGCAAAGCATCACACCGCGGGCGATGCGTGGCGCTGCCATCTGTACCATGCTCATATAATGATAGGCGTCCTCCATCGTAAGCAGGCGCGCCGTTTCGTCGCTTGCCTGCGGCGCATCCACCGTCGGCGCCGCATCGTCGATCGGTTCGGCGTCATCCTTCAATAAATAGTCGGTGGAGACGCCGAAAATTGTGCTCATTTTCAGGATACGGTCGAGGTCCGGGATGGATTGGCCGCTCTCCCATTTGGACACGCTCTGGCGGCTGACGCCGAGCTGGCTTGCGAGCTCTTCCTGGGACCAGCCGTTTTTCTTTCGTAAATCGCTAATTTTATCTGCGAGGATCATGAGGATCGCTCCCTTCGTTTTTTTGCTGAGGCTTCCTGCCTCTGCACATTTATCCTAACAAAAGGGTGGGTTGCGCACCACCAAGCGGCCTTGGAAATTTGTCAACTGGCGGTTGCATCCGCATGGTTAAGCGAAAAATGCATGGTGTGTTTTCGTTTTCTTCATTATGCGGGAAAGGCTGCTTTTCTGCAAGAGCAGAATCACGAAGGCAGGAAATTTTTTCTGCGAGCGCTGAAAGCGGCAAAGCGATTTTCATTTTCACATAATCCTGCGCAGCAAAAAACCCGGGCTTCCAATCTGGAAGCTCGGGTTTATGACGATCGTGTTCATTCGCCGTCGTCGATACGACGGATATCTGCGCCAAGGCTCTCGAATTTGCCGATGAGGTCTTCGTAGCCGCGATCGAGATGGTAGAGATCGCTGACGGTGGTCTCTCCTTCGGCAGCGAGGCCGGCGATGATGAGCGCTGCGGCAGCACGCAGATCGGTGGCGCGCACGGAAGCGCCGTGCAGCTTTTCTACGCCGCTAATAAAAGCGGTGCGTCCTTCGGTCTGGATATTGGCGCCGAGCTTGCGCAGCTCGTCGACGTGCATGAAGCGATTTTCAAAAATGGTCTCTGTAACCTGGCTGGTACCTTCGGCGAGGGTGAGATAGGCCATGAACTGGCTCTGCATATCTGTTGGGAAGCCTGGGTACGGCAGGGTTTTGATATCGACAGGCAGGATCTTGTCTGCGCCGTGCACGGTGACGGTGTTGTTCACTTCATCGACTTCGATGGCGGCGCCGCTCTCAACGATCTTGTCGAGAACAGGACGCAGATGGTCGGCGATGCAGTTGGTCACACGCACGGTGCTGCCGGTAATGGCGCCGGCGAGCAGATAGCTGCCTGCTTCGATGCGGTCAGGAATGATGGTATGGTTGGCGCCGTGGAGCGCTTCCACGCCTTCGATGCGGATCACGCCGGTGCCTGCGCCACGAACTTTTGCGCCCATGGCGTTGAGGAAATTGGCGAGATCGACGATCTCTGGCTCTTCGGCGGCGTTTTCGATGGTGGTGGTGCCTTCAGCAAGGCTGGCGGCCATCATCAAATTTTCAGTCGCGCCAACGCTTGGCACGCGCAGGAAAATGCGGTCGCCCTTCAATCGGCCACCGCCCGGCACTTCTGCGACGACTTCGTCATCGCGGATCTGGATCGACGCACCGAGGATCTCCAGACCCTTCAGATGCAGATCGATCGGACGCGCACCGATGGCACAGCCACCAGGCAAACTCAGCACAGCACGTCCAAAGCGCGCCAGAAGCGGCCCCATAATGAGCACCGAAGCACGCATTTTTTTGATATATTCTACAGGCGCCTGTACCTTGTCCACAGGCGCTCCGTCGACTTCCATTCGATTGCCCTCGAATGTGATGTCTGCGCCCAGCGACAGCAACACATCTTTAATGATCTCAACATCGGCCAGGCGTGGCACATCATCCAGCACACAGCGGCCTTGGGACAGCAATGTTGCGACAATGATTGGCAGGACCGCGTTTTTCGCACCGCTGATGCGAACCTCACCGCTCAGCTTGCGGCCCCCGGTAACAATGATCTTATCCAATTCATCTCGGACGAAGCCGACGTCACCTCCTTCAATTGCATTATCTTTATTGTAACCCATTCCTGAAAGCAGGTCAATTCCTAACCTTTGTCAGAACCGCCTACAAATAAGTTTTAGCTTCTGTACAAACGCACAATCTAATTTGTGTGGAAGTCTCCACAAGTAATATGTTATAATGGTAGAACAGTCAGAAAATTAACGTTGAATAAATACAAAACCAACCACAACCAAAGGAAGTGTTGCAATGGATAAGCACGATTATAGCAGAATCACGCCGGGCGTCAACGCCCTGACAAAAAAACTCGAACGCAATTCCCACATCGATCCTGAGCTCTACAGCAAGTACGATGTCAAGCGCGGCCTGCGCGACATCACCGGGCGCGGTGTCATCGCCGGGCTGACGAACATTGCTGATGTCCACGCCTACGAAAAGGACGCCAACGGCAATACGGTGCCCTGCGACGGTCAGCTGCTCTATCGCGGCTACGACATGCAGGAGCTTGTGCGTGGCATCATCGACGACAAGCGCTACGGCTTTGAAGAGGTCACCTATCTCTTGCTCACCGGCGAACTGCCAAGCGCAACGCAGCTGAACCTTTTCGTCCAGGAGATGAACAACCACCGCGCGCTGCCAGACGGTTTTGTGCGCGATATCATCATGGAAGCGCCAGCCAACGATGTGATGAACGGACTCGCGCGCTCTGTGCTCACGCTCTACACCTACGACGAACGCGCCGACGATATCAGCCTGCCAAATGTCATGCGCCAGTGTCTGCAGCTGATCAGCAGCCTGCCGGTCATCGCTGCGCACACCTATCGCGTCTATGACCACTACCACAACCACAACAGCCTCGTCCTACACGATCCGGTCGAGGGCCTTTCCCATGCGGAAACCATTCTCTATCTGATCCGTCCGGACAAAAATTTCAGCGAGCTCGAAGCCAAGCTGCTCGATCTCTGTCTCATCCTCCATGCGGATCACGGCGGCGGCAACAACTCTGCGTTCACCACGCGCGTCGTCACCTCCACCGGCACGGACACCTACTCGGCTATCGCCAGCGCGCTCTGCTCTCTCAAGGGACCTCGCCACGGCGGTGCCAACATCCGTGTGCGCCACATGTTTAACGATCTCAAATGCCGCGTCACCGACTGGACCGACGACGAACAGATCGAAGAGTATCTGGCAGCCATCCTTGACAAGCGCACCTTTGACCGATCCGGTCTGATCTATGGCATGGGCCACGCTGTGTATTCCAAGAGCGATCCCCGCGCCACTGTGCTGCGCAGCTTTGTGCGCGCGCTTTCGCAGGAAAAAGGCCGCGAAAAAGAATGTGATCTCTACATGAAGGTCGAAGAGATCGCCGGCCGCATGATCGCCGAAAAGCGCAAGATCTACAAAGGCGTCAGCGCCAACGTCGACTACTACAGCGGCTTTGTGTATGACATGCTCAATCTGCCGGAAGAGCTCTACACGCCGCTTTTCGCCGTTGCCCGCATCAGCGGCTGGTGTGCGCACCGTCTCGAGGAGCTTTCGCAGAACAGCAAGATCATCCGTCCGGCATATCTCGGCATCGCGCCTCGTCACGACTACGTGCCGCTCAGCGAACGCCACGATTCGCCATTCCCACCAGCTTATCTGCAGCAGAAATAGATCCATCAGCCAGGGCCAGCCATCGTGCCGGCCCTGGTTTTCTATTGTATCCCGCAGCCAGGAGAAATCCTTCGCCCCGCCTTGACACGTCCTGCGATCTTTGCTATGATAGATATGCTTTTGAAAATCATCTGCGGGTGTAGTTCAATGGTAGAACGGCAGCTTCCCAAGCTGCATACGAGGGTTCGATTCCCTTCATCCGCTTCCTGAGACGGTGTGAATCTTTCACACCGTTTTTTCTTTGCCCGGCTAAAATTTTCCACAAAAAACGCCCAGCACAGTGCTGAGCGTAAAATTATTTTCTACGGTTTAATATTGGCGTTTTGGTTCAAAGCCGTGGTCTTCCAGCGCTTTGATGATCTGCGCGACGTGCTCATGGCCGTTGGTCTCGGCGGTGACTTCGAGCACGACACGGTTGAAACGATCCTTGGCCTTGAACTGGTTGTGATCGAGCCCGATGATGTTGGCGCGCTGATCGGCGAGGATCTTTGCGATCAGGAGCAGCTGACCAGGTGCGTCCGGCAGCTCAACGCTGAAGGCGAAAATGCGTCCGCTGGTGACAAGACCGGAGCGGATCATCGAGGAAATGGTGACCATGTCGATGTTGCCGCCTGTGACGACGCAGCCAACTTTTTTATTGCGGCTGTTGAGATGGCGCAGCGCAGCCAGTGGCAGCGCGCCAGAGGCTTCGACGACGAGTTTGTGCTTTTCGAGGAGCAAGAGCACAGCTTCCATGATCTCTGTTTCACTGACGGTGATGATGCCGTCGACATATTTCTGCACGAAGTCAAAGGTCAGATCGCCAACCTCGCACACAGCGACACCTTCTGCGCAGGTGGAGGTTTTCGCCAACGGCGTCACTCTGCCGCGCTCGAGCGAAAGCTTCATGCTGGCAGCGCCTTCTGGCTCTACGCCAGTGATGCGAATGTCCGGCTTCAGCGCTTTGGCTGCCAGCGCCACACCGCTGATCAGCCCGCCGCCGCCAACCGGCACGAGGATCTCGTCCAGATCCGGATTTTCGCGCAACATTTCCAGCGCCAGCGTGCCCTGGCCACAGAGCACACCGTAATCGTTGTAGGCATGGACGAAAAGCCCGCCAGTTTCGACAGCAACTTCCAGCGCCTTGCGATAGGACTGGTCATAATTTTCGCCGTGGATGACGACATTGGCGCCTTTTTCCTGGGCGCTCTTGATCTTAATGAGCGGCGTCACTTCCGGCATGATGATCGTGCAGGGGCAGCCGAAATGCTGCGCGGCATAGGCAACACCCTGTGCGTGATTGCCGGCGGAAGCGGTGACGATGCCATGGGCGCGCTCCTCTTCTGTGAGCTGGGAAATGCGGTTGTAGGCCCCGCGGATCTTGAAACTGCCGGTCTTTTGCAGATTTTCCGGCTTGATCCAGACATCGTTGCCAAATTCCTGTGAAAAATAGCTGCTGTGGATCATGCCTGTGTCGCTGATAACGCCCTGCAGACGCTCCGCAGCTTTTTCGATCTCGCTCAAATGTTTTTCTAATACACCTTCAGCCATGTTTTGGCCCCCTTCATTTTTATATTGTCTTAATATAGTCAGTGCCTACAGTATAACACAAGGCCGCTGCGTCTTCAAGCGCCAGAGATATACCGACAGGAATCCGTTTTCTCTGTTATATAATAAGAATCTTTTTGGTCAGAAATGCGTCTGACGCCTTGTTATTTCCCGAGAGATAGCCTATGCTTAAAGTGTACACGAGCTGGAGCTTCTTCCGTGTTTGTGTATAATCGCGATCCTCTGTCTGGCTGGTGCCGGGCCGCCTACCCACGCAGTCTCACACACGATGGGTCTCGATTAACAACCTCTTTTTGGACAGACCGCAATGCATAGTCCCCCCTTTTGTGCCAATCGCGGTCTGTCCTCTTTTTGTGGAAACAAACGTTGTCACCGCCCGCCATTAACGGTATAATAAAGCCAAATGACTATCACATACTAAGCGAGGCAGGTATGAAAAAACACATCAAAGAGATCATCGTTGTAGAAGGCAAAGACGACGTCAGCGCTGTGCGCCGTGCTGTCGACGCCACGATCCTCACGACCAGCGGCATGGGGCTGGCGCATCTGGACGAGATCGCCGCGCTGGGCAAGCGCCAGGGAGCGATCATCCTGACCGATCCAGACGTGCCGGGCACACGCATTCGTCAGCGCGTGACAGAGCTGTTGCCGAATGCAAAGCATGCGTTCATCGCGCGCAAGGATGCATGCCATCCTGTGACAGGAAAGGCCGGCGTCGAATACGCCGCGCCGGAAACGATCCTGCGCGCGCTGGAAAAAGCCTACGCAACGAGCGATGCGCCTGAGGCGCGCTACACGATGGCCGATCTCATGCGCTGGGGGCTGGCCGGTGCTGCCGGCAGCGCCGCACGGCGCGAACGTTTCTGTGAAACGCTGGCGCTGGGGCACGCCAACAGCAAAACGCTGCTCAAACGCCTCAACAGCTTCGGCGTGGAGGAAGAGATCATCCTGGAAGCGCTGGCGGAATTGGAGGCAGACAATGAATCTGAATGACCGCTTAAAAAAACATCACATCACCCTACAAAAAAAATACGGACAGAATTTCATCGGCGATCCTGCGCTGCTTGAACGCATCGCCACGGTCTGCGACTGGCAGCCAGGCGATCGCGCGCTGGAGATCGGCCCCGGCGCCGGCACGCTGACTCGGGCCATCGCCCGCGAAGCAGAGGAAGTGCTGGCCGTCGAGATCGACCGCCGTCTGGCGCCGCTGCTTGAAGAAACCCTCGCCGACTGTGCCAATGTGCACCTTGTTTTCACCGATGCGCTGAAAGCAGATCTCGACGCCCTGATGCGCGACACCCTCGGCTGGGATGGCCGCTACAAGCTCATCGCCAATCTGCCATACTACATCACAACGCCGCTGATCATGCATGTGCTCGAAGACAGCGAAAAGGTCAGCGAGCTTGTCATCATGGTGCAGAAGGAAGTCGGCGAACGTCTCTGCGCTGCACCTGGCAGCAAGGCCTATGGCGCTGTCACCGTGATGGTGCAGTACGCCGCCACCGTCGCGCGCGCTTTCGATGTTGGCCGCCATGCCTTTGTGCCGGCGCCGGAGGTGGATTCAACGATCCTCCACCTGATCCCGTACGAAAAGCGCCCGATCCAGGCGCAGAGCGATGCTGTTCTGCGCCGCGTTGTCAAGGCGGCGTTCAGCCAGCGCCGCAAAACGCTGCGCAATTCTCTCTCCAGCCTGGGCTGCGACAAAGCCCTCATCAAACAGGCGCTGGAAGCCGCCAGCATCGAAGATTCCCGTCGCGCAGAAACGCTTTCTGTAGCAGAATTCGTTGCACTGGCGGATGCATTTTACGAAGGAGGTCTCTCATGAACGCACGCGAAACATATCAGGCCTGGTGCGCCCGCACCGACCTCACCGACGCCGAACGCGCAGAGCTCGCTGCGCTTGACGCAGACGACATCGCGCTGAACAAGGCCTTCGGCGCCACGCTTTCCTTTGGCACAGCTGGCCTGCGCGGCATCATGGGCATGGGCACCAACTGTCTCAACCGTTTCACCATCGCCTGGGCCACGGCTGGCATTGCTGAATGGCTCGGCGAGATCGGCAAAAAAGGCCAGCCTGTGGTGATCTCCACCGACAGCCGTCTGAACTCCGAAGAATTTGCGCGCACGACCGCCCTCGTGCTGGCGCAGTACGGCATTCCTGTGCTGCTCTGGCGTCAGCCAACGGCGACACCGATCCTCTCCTGGAGTGTGCGCCATTTTGGCTGCGCCGCCGGTATCATGATCACTGCCAGCCACAATCCACGCGACTACAATGGCTACAAAGCCTACGACGCAAATGGCTGTCAGCTTTTGGCAGAGGATGCTGGCATCGTCACACGCTATGCCGACGCTTATTTTGGCGGCAAGCCGTTCACCGTCGAAGGCGATTTCGACGCGCTCTGTGCCAGTGGCCAGATCCGTCTGCTCGAAGACGAGCTTGCCGATTATCTGCGCACCATCGAAGAAACGGTGGCGCCGCTGCAAAGCGCTGGCGATACGCCGCTGGCCATCGGCTTCACGCCGCTGCACGGTGTCGGCGGTGCGCCGGTCTGCGCTGTGCTCGATCACTTCGGCATGGATGTGCACGTGGTCGCTGAGCAATTCACGCCAGACGGACATTTTCCAACGATCGCCACGCCAAATCCCGAGCTTCCTGTGGCTTACGACCGTCTCTTTGCGCTCGCCAGCCGCGAAGAGCTCGATCTGCTCATCGCCACCGATCCCGACAGCGATCGTCTCGGCGCTGCGGCGAAGGACGCCGACGGCCAGTGGCATCTGATCAGCGGCAACCAGATGGGCGCGCTGCTCATCGATTTTCTCGCGGAAACCCGCGGCGTCCAGCCTGGGGACACGATCATCACGACCACGGTGACCTCCGAATTTGGCAAAGCCACCGCGCGCGCCTGCGGCTACGAGCTGATCGAAACCTTCACTGGCTTCAAATACATCGGCAACTGTGTGACCGACGTGGTGGAGGACCCGGCCCGTCATTTCGTTCTCGGCTATGAAGAATCCTACGGCTATCTCTACGGCGACCACGCCCGCGACAAAGACGCCATCGTCACCGCCGCGCTCGTCGCCTGCATGGCTCAGGCCGACAAAGCCCAGGGCCGCACGCTGCTCGATCGTCTGGATGCCCTCTACAAAAAAGTAGGCTTCTGGAGCGACCGCCTCATCAATCTCGTCTTCGATCCGATCCCGGGACAGGAAGCAGTGAGCGATATCGTGATGCGCGCCCTTCGTCAAGATCCTCCACACACAATTGCAACCATTCCTGTAAATAAATTGATCGATTATCTTAGTGGTATTGATTCTCTCCCTAAAGAAAATGTGTTACAATGTATATTGGTCGACGGTTCCGTTGTGTGCTTCCGCCCATCCGGGACCGAGCCAAAAATGAAATGCTACATCAGCGCCTGCGGCGACACCATGGCAGCCGCCGACGCTCTGAGCGAAAAACTCGAACAGGCATTTCATTCCTTTGTTGCCCAATTGAAGGAGGATGCATCAAGTTGATACAAGCGGATTTTTCAAACGCTCACACCGACCTCTCCGATCCTGCGCTGGCTGAACGCGTCGCCAAGATCCACGAACGCCTCCACCATCATCCGGACCTCATGTGCGGCTGGGTGGAATATCCATTTCAGGTGTCCGACGCCGCCCTCGAGCGCATCATCGCAGCGGCAGATGCGGTGCGCAATCGCTGCAGCGTCTTTATCGTGATCGGGATCGGTGGGTCCTATCTCGGCACCATCGCCGGCATCAGTCTGCTGCGTCCGCCGTTTGAAAAACGCGGAACCATCGGTAATCCACGCATTATCTTCGCCGGACAGCATCTGAGCAGCGAATATTATAACCATCTCATGGAGATCCTCGAAGATCCCGAAGAAGAGATCTGCGCCTGCATGGTCAGCAAATCCGGCACCACCACGGAGCCAAAGGTGATCTATGCGATCATCAAAGAAGCACTGGCCAAACGCTACGGCGACAAGCTCAACGAACATATGACGATCATCACCGATCCGCGCTGGGGCTATTGCCACGAGGAAGCAGAGCAAAATAATTTCCCATGCTTCGAGATCCCTGTCGACATCGGCGGGCGCTATTCTGTGCTCACCGCCGTCGGGCTCTTTCCATTTGCCGTTGCCGGCATCGACATCCGCGCACTGATCCGTGGCGCGCGCCAGTCGGCGACGATGTTCATGGAACCGCGCCTGGAATACAACGACTGCTACCAGTACGCAGCCACGCGCTATCTACAGTCGCAGGCCGGCAAACGCATGGAGATCTTCGAAGTGTACGAAGGCAATCTGCTCTATTTCACCGAATGGCTGCGCCAGCTCTTCGCAGAAAGCGAATGCAAGGACGGCAAGGGCCTCTTCCCAGCCACCATGCAGATGACCACCGATCTCCACTCCCTGGGACAATTTCTCCAGGAAGGCCGACAGGATTTCATCGAAACAGTGCTTTTTGTTGAACACATCGAAGACAAGATCAAGATCCCGGCAGGCGTTGCCGGCAGCTGCACCAGTCTGCACTGCCTCAACGACATCATTCGCCACAGCGTGCTCACCGCGCACCAGGAAAACGCCACGCCGAATATCCTGCTCAACATCAGCGAATTTTCGGCCTTCACCTTCGGTGAGCTGGTCTATTTCTTCGAAAAAGCCTGCGCCATGAGCTGCTATCTGACCGGCGTAGACCCATTCAACCAGCCAGGTGTGGAAAACTACAAAACCGAGCTCAAGGCTCGCATCGATTCCATGATCAATGCCGAGCATCATGAGCATGCTTAACCAACCATAACAAAGGAGGGTGTTCCATGAGCTATCAGGCATTATACCGCGTCTATCGTCCTCAGACTTTTTCCGAGCTGATCGGACAGGACGCCATTTCCCAGACGCTTTTGAACGCCCTCCGTCAAAACAGACTCGCCCATGCTTATCTGTTCTGCGGCCCTCGCGGCACCGGCAAAACGAGCACCTCAAAGATCCTCGCGAAAGCCGTCAACTGTCTCGATCCGCAGGACGGAGAACCCTGCAACGCCTGCGAAAACTGTCGCGCCATCAACGAGGACCGTTTTCTCGACGTGATCGAGATCGACGCCGCCTCCAACCGCGGCATCGACGAGATCAGAGGCATCCGTGAGCAGGTGCGCTTTACGCCAAGCATGGGCAAACGCAAAGTCTACATCATCGACGAAGTGCACATGCTGACGACAGAAGCCTTCAACGCGCTTTTGAAAACATTGGAGGAACCGCCGGAGCATGTGCTTTTTGTTTTGGCCACGACGGACCCGCAAAAAGTGCCGAAGACCGTGCTCTCGCGCACCCAGCGTTTCGATTTTCACCGCATCCCGACGCCCGTGCTCGCCGCGCATCTGCGCGAGATCTGTGACCGCGAAGGCATCGACGCCGACGACGAAGCGCTCTCGCTGATCGCCAAAAATGCCGCTGGCGGCATGCGCGACGCGATCAGCCTGCTCGATCAGACGATCGCCTTTGCCGGCGATCAGATCGACCGCCACGCCGTTACACAGATGATCGGCGGACTCGACGACGACGCGCTGCACACCCTCGTCGCTGCACTCCAAAGCGGCGACACCGCAGCACTCATGCAGCAGCTCGAGAATCTGCTCTACAGCGGCAGCGACAGCCGCGCGCTCATGCACAGCCTGCTCGCCTATCTGCGCGATCTCCTGCTCGTGCGCGTTGGCTCCACCGCCGACGGCAGCACACCGAGCGAAGCCCTGCGTCAGCAAGCCGCCGGTTTCAGCCTGCGCCAGCTTGAACAGCTTCTCGCCAAAGCCGCCGAAGCCGAGCGCGATATGCGCATCGCTCCCGACGGCGAGCTCGTGCTCGAACTCACTCTCGTGGAAATGGCGTTGCTCCTTGCTGGCGAAAGTCCAGCGCAGAGCGCGCCACAAACACGCGCCCATCTTCCAGCTGCCGGCAGCGCACCTGCTGCAAAGCCGCAGCCCGCCGGGCGACCACAGACCACGCACGCCGGTGAAACGCCAGCCAACGACAGCAACAGCGCAGCAAATGAAAGCACAGCGCCAGTCGCCGCAGCAGATGCAGACGACGCCGCAACCCTCGACAGTCTGCGCCGTCTCTGGCCACAGGTCGTCGAAGCCCTCAAAGACGTGAGCATCCGCATCCACGCCTTTGTCAAACCCGCCGAACTCGTGCGCTACGAAGCCGGCACCCTCACCCTGCGCTGGCCGCGCGGCGCCATCTTCAACTGCAAACAGATGCTCCTGGCCGACAATCAGAAGATCCTTGCCGACACGCTCGCCGTACGCTGGCCGCATCCCGTCCATTTCAACTGCGAGCTCGAAGCAGAAGAGCATCAGGAACCATCCATCGATCTCACCAGCGCCATCCACCAGGTTTTTGGTGAGGACGTACCCATAGAAATTCACTGACAAAAATCAACACATCCCAAAGGAGACCCAATTATGGCTAATATGCAAAACATGATGAAACAGATGCAGAAAATGCAGCGCAACATGGCACAGCTCCAGGAAGAGCTCGCCAAAACCCCAGTCGAAGGCACCGCTGGCGGCGGCGTCGTCAAAGTCACCGTCAATGGCGCCAACCAGATGCTCGCCATCGAGCTCGCACCAGAAGTCGTCGATCCAGACGATATCGAAATGCTCCAGGATCTCATCGTCGCTGCCACCAACGACGCCGTCGCCAATGCGCAGAAGCTTTCTGAAGAACGCATGGGCGCCCTCACCAAAGGCATGAAGCTGCCAGGCGGCATGGGCGGGCTCTTCTGATGCAGCCCTACCAGGACGCCATCGGCGAGATGATCGACGCATTTGCGCGACTGCCCGGCATCAGCCGCCGCGGCGCTGAGCGTCTCACCTATCATCTGCTGCAGCAGCCTGAGGAAGTCTCTGACACCCTCGCCAATGCCATCGCCCACGGCCGCCACAGCATCCATTACTGCAAACGCTGCTTCAATCTCACCGACGAAGAGCTCTGCCCGATCTGCAAAAGCAGCAAGCGCGACAAGCACCGCGTCTGCGTCGTTGAAGAAGCCCGCGACATCATCGCCATCGAGCACAGCGGAGCCTGGAAAGGCCTCTACCACGTTCTCGGCGGTGTCATCAGTCCAATGGATGGCGTCGGCCCGGACCAACTCCACATCAAGGAGCTTCTCGCCCGCATCGATGAAGAAGGCATCGAGGAGATCATCCTCGCCCTCAACGCCAGCGTCGAAGGCGAAGCCACCACCCTCTACCTGATCAGCCAGCTTCACGCCAAAGATGTCAAGGTCAGCCGCATCGCCCAAGGACTTTCCGCCGGCAGCGACATCAAATACGCCGACCAGATGACATTATCGCGCGCAATCGAAGGAAGAACTGAAATTAACTATTGACAAACGAACCATAATCATGTATTCTATAGAAGTGCTCGTGAGAGTACTTTCGCGGATGTGGCGGAATAGGCAGACGCGTACGTTTCAGGTGCGTATGCCGCAAGGCGTGTGGGTTCAAGTCCCTCCATCCGCAGTAAGCGCTGACCAAATGGTCAGCGCTTTTTTGTACGCGCAGATATTATTCACAAAAAATCATTGAGCGATCTCCTGTTGCAAGATATAATAAAACTACTATTTATATAGAAAGAAGTGGTGTCGAATGACAAAACTCAACGAAGTATGGCTCCATGCAAAGCCAGTAGATCGCGACGTTTGCATGGAGTAAAAATCGTCGCATAATCAAGATGCTGGCTTTGCTGCTTGACGATCATCTCAAGGAGGAAGCCCGCATGAAATACATCAATGCAAAAGATCTTCTTCCCGATGCGCTGGTCAAAGAATTGCAGCGTTATATGCAAGGTGGCTATCTATATATCCCAGCCGACCAGGCGCAGAAAAAGCGATGGGGAGAAGCTTCTGGCTATCGACAGGAATTACAGCAACGGAACCGCAAAATCGTAGAGGAATTTCAAAACGGAAACTCTATGGAAGCGTTGGCGGAAAAATATTTCCTGTCTGTATCGGCCATTCGCAAAATCATCTATCAGAAATGAACGGGCAGGAGCTGTAGAAATGCAGCTCCTGCTTTTGTGTTGTATACAGATTGCTTCGGTATCATCCGGTGGATAGAAGCGCTACCACGCGAGCGGTATGCTATAAGAAAAATATCTGCAACAGGAGGAAACAACCATGTGTACACGATTCGTTTATCGCGGTGATGATGTGATCACTGGATTCAATTTTGACATCGACCTTGACGCCTGGAATCACAAAATCATAAAGGAGAAAGACTGCTTCTATATCGGCATCCTGCGGCCTGATGGCATGCGTCACTCCTATCACGGCGTGAACCGCAACGGAAATGTCGGAACCTTTTTATATGTTCACGGAAATCCGGAAGGAGCCTATCAGGATGGCAAAGACTGCACGACGATCGCAGACCTGACGGAGCAGTTTGTTCAAGCAAAGATCACTTTTGACGATGCACTGCAGCTGCTGCGGAACCGAAAGATCGTTTACGCTCCAGATGCCACCATGCAAGCCCTGCTGTCTGACCAGCAGGGGCGAACGCTGATCATTGAGCCCGGCGTTGGCTGGCGGGAAAAGCGTGGCCGTTACGCGCTGATCACAAATTACTCTGTCCTTGCGCCGGAAAGCACGCGCCCCTTCCTTGTGCCGGGAGATGACCGCTACGAAAGGGCTGCGCAACTTCTGAACACATTTGGAAAACAGTTCACCGTCACTGATGCGTTTTCTGTTCTGCAGGCTGTCCGCCAGGAAGGAATGTGGGCAACCAGAGTTTCGTTCGTTTATTCAGCAACGGAGCGCGCTGTTTATTATGTACAGAACAACGATTTTTCGCAGATCAAACGCTACGCATTTCCACAGCCTTGAAAGGACAAAAGCCATGAATCCAGAATGCATTTATCCGCGCACAGACGACCACGACACCGTTTATTTGAAAAATGTCATCAACAATCCTAACATCTGCGTCGGAGATTTTACCATCTACAACGATTTTGTCAACGACCCGCGACAGTTTGAGAAAAACAATGTGCTGTACCTCTATCCGATCAACCACGATAAACTTGTGATCGGAAAATTTTGCTCCATCGCCTGCGGCGCAAAATTTTTGTTCACCAGCGCCAACCACACACAAACATCCTTGTCCACCTATCCATTCCCGGTCTTTTTTGAGGAATGGGGACTGGATGTCCAGAACATCACAACTGCCTGGGACAATAAAGGAGATATTGTCATCGGCAACGATGTGTGGATCGGTTATGAGGCGGTGATCCTATCCGGTGTTACCATTGGAGATGGTGCGATCATTGGCACGCGCGCCATTGTAACAAAAGATGTGCCGCCTTATACGATTGTTGGCGGCGTTCCCGCGAAAACGATCCGCAAACGTTTCGCGGAGGACACCATCTCAGCTTTATTGGAGGCCCGATGGTGGGACTGGCCCGAAGAAAAAATCAAGCAGCATATTCCAGCCATCCAGGCTGGAAGGATTGACCGTTTACCGTCCGAATACATTTGAAGCTGCCTCTGCGGTGATATGGTCGACGCTTTTTTTGTGCGCACAGATATGTTACACTTATGGTAGAACGGTTGCTTTCTACAGGAGGGAGAAAACGATGAGCGAAACATCGATCTTATATCATGGCAGCAAAACGATCGTAGAATCACCAGAGATCCGTATCCCGAAATACAACAAGGACTTCTACTTTGGATTTTACTGCACACTGCTGCCGGAGCAAGCCATTCGTTGGGCAACGCGCTTTGATGGCGTTGGCTATTTGAATACGTATCAGTTCACGCCAGATCCTGCTCTGCGTATCAAGCGCTTCCCGGAAATGACAGAAGAATGGCTAGATTTTATCGTCGCCTGCCGCCTGGGACGTGCGCATGATTACGACATCGTAAAAGGTCCTATGGCCAATGACACGATCTTCAACTATGTACAGAATTTCGTCGACGGAAAAATCAGCCGTGAAGCGTTTTGGGCGCTGGCAAAATTCAAACATCCAACGCATCAGATCAGCTTCCATACTGCGCGTGCTCTGGCCACGTTGACATTTCTACAGGCAAAGGAGGTTCGTGATGAAAAATAACAGTGCGCTTTTTTACACCTGCAGTCTCATAGAATTCATCGGCCGGCAACAGAAACTGCGGCGCTGCGAAGTGGTGCGCGCGCTGGGCGAAAAAGCGATCGCACACATTTATGCCTACGCGGATGTTTTTCACTGCGAACCGATCGAGAAAACAGCCGATGATTTTATCACTATGCGAGAGGTGCCTGTCGGCGATTTCGACAATGTCGCCGCCTGCCGCCGCTACACGGTGCCGGATTACTGGACGATCGGCGAGGTCTATGCGCGACTGATCGAAGATGTCTGCGGCGACGACGAAGCGCAGATCATTCCACGGCTGATCGAAGTCTACACTTCCTGGATCGATGCTGCCATCTCCAACTACAATACAGATTTCTACTACCAATCCCGCGATTACATCTACGCCTGCTACGAGGCTGGCGAGATCTGCGCGTGAACTGCGCCCGCTGGCGAAAATCGCTAGCGGGCTTTCGTTTCTCAGGCGGCGAAAATTTGCGCTAATTTTCCAGGCATGATATAATATATAGATGTCTCACAAGAGAGGAGTGTGAATGCATGAGCCCGCGCAAATCTTCTGCGCCTACAAAAAAACGGTCGTCAGGAACGCGCACTGCGAGCGCGCGCAAAAGCGCGACGGCGTCGCATAAAGCGCACAAGCCGTCGGCTGCTGCCAAACGTCGCCCGGCGAAACGTCGCAAGCCGCGGCGTGCGGATACGGTGATGAACACGTTCGTCTTTGCGATCGCGGTGTTTTTGGCGCTGTGTGCGATCAATCTGATCGGCCTGACGGAATATGTGGAACAGCCAAAAAGTGCGGATGTGACCTACCAGGTGGGGGATCCGTCCAGCTTTTTCAACGCGCTGGGACCGATCGCCGAAAAATACGACGACACGGGTCTCTATCCTTCGGTGATGCTGGCACAGGCGGCTTTGGAAAGTAATTTTGGCGAGTCTCAGCTCTCATTCGATTATAATAATTATTTCGGCATCAAGGCCCACGGCCATCACCGCAGTGTCAAACTTGCGACAACGGAATACTACGACGGCACAGAAACGACGATCCGCGATTATTTCTGTGTCTACTCAAGCCCGGCAGACTGCTTTGAGGACTATGCCGAGCTCATTGTCTCCAACGAAAATTATGCCGACGCTGTCGGCGCCAAGTCACCGGCGGTCGCTGCGCGTGCGCTGCAGGAAGGCGGCTACGCGACGGATCCGTACTACGCCAGCAAGGTGATCTCGGTGATCAACGAATACAATCTCACACGTTTCGACCCGATGGAGACGCCTGGCAGCCAAAAATCTGACGCGGCGTCCTCCGAGACGACCTCTGAGGAAGGAGAGGGCAAATAATGGCACAAAAGCTCTGGACGCGCCCATTCATCATGATCATGGGCATCAATTTTCTGATCTTTCTCAGCTTCAACATGATCAACCCGTCGTTGCCGCTATATTTCCAGGATCTCGGCATCAGCGAAACGATGACGGGGGTCTGCATCAGTATTTTCACGGTGGGCTCGGTGATCGTCCGCCCGATCGCCGGAGATGTGCTGGACCATTTCGGCCGCCGTGGTGTTTTCTTCATTAGTATGATCCTGCTCGCGGTGCTGATCTTCTGCTACTCGTTCATGACGACGATCGCATTGATCCTGATCCTGCGCGTGCTCCACGGGATCGACTGGAGCTTCGCTTCGACGTCGACCTCCACGATCGCCACGGACATCATTCCGCGCCACCTCACCGGCACGGGCATCGGCATCTTCGGCATGTCGATGTCGCTGGCGCTGGCTGTGGCGCCGGCGCTGGCGGTTGAGCTTATGGACAGCGTCGGCTTCGCGACCATGATCCACATCAGCTCGGCGTTTCTCGTGGTGGCGTTGGCGCTGGGATTTTTCTTCCCATTCGACCGCACGCTGCAGCAGGAAACGCCGGTGGAGCGCCAGTCGAAAAAGCGCGACAAACGCGATATTTTTGAAAAAAGTGCTGTGCTGCCGGCGGTGATCATGGGCTTTATCACCCTCACAATGAGCGCCGTGACAACCTACGTGCCGCTCTACGGCACAACTCTCGGCCTCGGCAACACAGGCTATTTCTTCACGATCTACGCCATCGGGCTGCTGCTCGTGCGCGCCTTCATTGGCCACGCCATCGACCGCTTCGGCGTCATCGCGACAACGCTGCCATCCCTCGTTTTCATGCTGGCAGCGATGCTGCTTCTGGCGTTTGCGCAAAATCTGCCGATGCTCCTTTTGAGCGGTTTTCTCTATGGCTCTGGCTTTGGCGGCGCGCAGACGACGATGCAGAGCCTGTCTGTGATGAACGCGCCAAGCGAGCGTTTCGGCGCGGCCAACGGCACCTTCTTCATCGGCTTTGACCTGGGCATCGGTTTTGGCGCGTTGCTGGCTGGCACGCTCAGCGACATGCTCGGTTTCCGCATGATGTATCTCCTGCTCATTATCTTCATCGTCATCGCCACGGTGCTCGTTCTGCGCTTCCATCCGTCGAAAAAATCTACCATATGATATAGAAAGGAACTTTCCATGAAATACCTCATCGCATCCGATCTCCACGGCAGCGGCTCCTGCACGCGCCAGCTGCTTGAGCGTTTCGCCGCAGAAGGCGCCGACATGCTCGTGCTCCTCGGCGACCTGCTCTACCACGGCCCACGCAACAATCTGCCTGGCGAATACGATCCCAAGATCGTCAGCGCGCTCCTGAACGAACACAAGGAACACATCATCGCCGTGCGCGGCAACTGCGAAGCGGAAGTCGACCAGATGATGCTCGAATTCCCATGCATGGCCGACTACACCTATCTCTGGCTCGAAAACACGCCGGTTTTCGTCACCCACGGCCATCGCTACAACAACCACAGCCTGCCGCCGCTGGCCACTCCGCGCACGATCCTGCTCCACGGCCACACCCACATTCCGGCCAACGAAACGTTTTCCACCCATCGCTACATGAACCCAGGCTCCACCACCCTGCCAAAGCAGGGCAGCCCGCAAAGCTACATGCTCATCGATGGCAACGACGTTTACTGGAAACATCTCGCCGACGGCACCGTCTACATGCAGGATGTGCTGAACAAAGAAGAATAACAACAAAGCGCAGTCACCGCGACACAACGTCGCAGGGACTGCGCTTTTTTCATAGTCCGCCGTAATCGAAATCCGGCGCCGGCTCGCGCTGGCTTTCTTCCTCCAGCGCGCGGATGCGCTCGTCGTAGCCGCTGAGCGCCGAAAACGCTGCAAACTGAGCGGCGCGTTTTTCGCGCGACATCGGCGGATGACACTTGGATACATGGTGGGGTTTGTGCAAGATCGCTTCATATCGTGGGTTCATGCTTTGTGACCTCCTATCTGTGCATTGCGCTGCATGGCGGTGGCGCCATCTTCAAGACTGGTGGCGCGCAGCAGGATATTTTTGCCGAATCGCGCCTTGAGCGAGAGCACCGTCTCCTGCACGCGCCGTTCCCGCGCGCGGGCGTCTTTCTCTGTCTGCGGCTGCGCGTCGAAAAGGCTCAGCTGACGCGGCGTGGCACGGCGGTCGTTCTCGCGCAGAACATGGTAGGCGTCGATGGTGATGCGCCGGATCAGCAGCGAAGGATCGACGATTCGGTCAAAGAGCGCCGCCGTGGCTGTGATGATATCCTGCGACGATGCGCTGTGGCGCTCCAGATGGACGGTGCCGTGCGCATGCTTGGGCACAGCGCGCCCGTAATGATCGATGTGGATCTCGCCGCGATACGTGCTGCCTGGACCGATATTCGCCACGTCGTAGCCGATCGTGAGCTCCAGCTGGTCGGTGAGCACATGCTTGCGCACGAGATCCAACGCCATCTGCTCCGCCATTTCCAGCGTCACAAGCCGCGCTTTTTCGGCGCTGTAAGGCTCGTGCAGCACCTGTCCGGAGCTCAGGCTGTTGTTCTGCGGCTGATAATTGCGGATCTCCGCCAGCGTCGCCGGCTCCCATCCCCAGGCGTGGTCGATCAACAGCTCTGCGCCAACGCCGAAGAGCTTGTAGAGCTTCTCTTCGTTGTAAAACGCCCCATCCGCACCTTCGGAGCAGAGCGCGATATCGCCCATCGTGTAGATGCCGAGCTTCTCCAGCCTGTGCGCCGTGCCCCGCCCAACGCGCCAGAAATCCGTGATCGGGCGGTGGTCCCAGAGCGTCTCGCGAAAATGCTGCTCATCGAGCACCGCCAGCCGCGCGCCCTTGGCATCAGCCGGCATGCGCTTGGCGAGAATATCCATCGCCACCTTTGCCAGAAAGAGATTGGTGCCCACGCCAGCCGTCGCCGTGATGCCTGTCTCTGCGTGCACCCTATCCACGAGAAAACGCGCCAGCTCCCACGGCTCCATGTCATACGTCCGCAGATACGGCGTCACATCGATGAAGACCTCGTCCACCGAATACGGGACCATATCCTGCGGCGCAATATAGCGCAGGTAAATGCTGTAGATCTGCAGGCTCACCTCCATGTAGCGCGCCATGCGCGGCGGCGCCACGATCGGCTCCAGCGCCAAGCGCGGATTTTCGTCCAATTCCTTCGCATCTGCCGACGCGCCGGAAAGCGGCGCCCGCGCCTTCGTTTTTCGCCAGGCGTTGATCTCTTCGACAGCGCGATTCACCTCGAACAATCGCGGCCGCCCGCCAACGCCCATCGCCTTCAGGCTCGGCGTCACCGCCAGACAGATCGTCTTATTCGTGCGCGACGCATCCGCCACGACCAAATGGGTCGCCAGCGGATCCTTCCCTCTGTCCACACATTCCACCGAAGCATAGAATGATTTCAGGTCGATCGCCACATACCAGCGCTGCATCTCGCTCCCTCCAATCGAACATATGTTCGCTTTTCTCTATGGTATCACAGATTTCGCCTGGATTTCAAGAACATATGTTCGTTTTTTGTGCAAAATTTTGGCCGCCGCCTCTCCGCAGAACAGAGAAACAGCGGCCAAAATCTTTCAGCGCGCGCGGCGACGTTCCAGCACCGCCGGCGCCGTTTCGCGCAAAAGGAGCACACCGCCAGCCACAAGGAACGGCAGCAAAATGAGCAGATGCATCACCTGGCTGGTTCCCACCGCGCCAGAGATCATCCCGGCGACGACCGGCGCAACCACTCCGCCCATACATTCGCCACAGGCCGGCGTGAACGATGTCGCGCTGGCGACGAGCGATTCCGGCACCGATTCACTCGGGATCACCGAATTGCAGATCGCCATCGCCCCGCTCATGAAACAGGACGCGCCTGCCAACGCCAGCGTCTGCCCCAGGCTCGAAAGCGGCAGCAGCACAAACGCCGCGTAGCACGCGCCGCCCAGTACCGCCGCCAGAACGACGGTGGTTTTGCGGCCGAGTCGGTCGGAAACGAACGGCGCGCCAAATTCGCCGATGAATCCGCCGCCGCCAAATCCTGCAAAGATCGCGCCAGCAGCCACCGCCGAAAGCGCCCGCGCTTCCATCAGATAAAGGATTGTATAAGCAGCAACTGTGAAATACCACATCATCGCCAGACAAGCCAGCACCGTGCTCAGCACCACATTGCGATGGCGCAGAAGCGCGCGAAAGCTTTGCTTGTCGCCGCTCGTCGTCTCGCTGCTGCGCGGGATCCCACGCCCGCAGACAAAGAGCAGCAGCGCGCCCAGCGCCAAGAGTCCTGCGATCACAAGATAGCTCCCGCGCCAGCCAACCGCCGTCGCAGCAAGCCGCGTGAACACCACCGCACCGATCGCCGAACCGATCAGCGTGTAGCTCGACTGCGCCGCGCCGTAAAAGAGGCCGCGCTTTTCCGGCGCGCTCTGCTCAGCAAGAAACGACAAACTCGCCGGCACGATCGCGCCGCAGCCAAATCCAGCCAGCGCTGTCAGCACATAGAGCAGCGCCACCGAACCAACCGCTGCCGAAAGCCCGAAGGCCACAGCCCCCAGCACCAAGCCCGGCACCATCAGCCGCACCTGACCAATGCGATCGGCCAGCGGACCATTCACAAGGATCGACAGTGTCCAGAAAAACGCGAGCGTTCCTGTGAGATAGCCATTGTGCGCCGTGCTCAGCGCAAACGTCTCGGAAAAATACGGAAAGAGAAACGAGATGCCGTTGTGCACCAGCCCGATCACCGACCAGGCCAGCATCATCAACAGCAGCGCCCGCCATTGATAAGGATGGGATCGCATAGCTTCACCTCCAGAAAAACTGCCCTCCGTCAACGGCGGAGGGCAGCGATCCGATCATCGTCAATGAATGTAGATGAGATCCATCATGTTCCAGTATGGCACCAACAGCGCAAAGACGATCACGAAGTTCAAAATGATCTTGAAGATCATCGCCTTCACGAAATGCTTCATCTTGATCATGCCAAACGCAAAGACGAGCAAGTACAGCGCATATTCATAAGGGAATACGATCTGGTCCAAACCACTGGTGACGATGAAGTACACCGTCGTTGGATCAATGCCGAGATTGATGGCGATCTCTGTCAGCGGTTGCGTGAACGCAGCCATCATAGCCAGCGGTGTGAGCAGGAAATTGCAGAGGAAGAACAAGAGCCAGCAGAACAGGAAGAACACATAGTAGCTCTTTCCTTCGAGCACAGGCAGCGCATACGTCGAAACCGCTGCACCAACGCCAAGGCTGCCGGCAACGTTACCGATCGACAAGCAGCCAGCGATGAAGAAAATGAAGCCCCAGTTGATCTTGTACACATCCTGGTCGTTCATCAGATCCACGCCCGGCAGGAAGCAAAGGCAAGGAACGATCGCGAACAGCCAGCCGGGTTCCAGCCCAGTCAGGCTGGAGGTGACGAGCAGCGCAAAGAGGATCAGCAGGATAACGAGCGCCTTTTTTTCATCCTTGCTCATGCTGCCCATTTTGTTCAGTTCGCCGCGGAAATAATCTTTCCCGTTGATCTGTTCTTCAGGACGGAACAGCACCAGACAGAGCACACCAAGCCCAACAGTATAGAGCACCATTGGCAGCTGATGCTGGATAACTTCGAACCAGCCGATGCTCGCAGGACCGCCGGAAGACTGTCCCAGCCCGATGAGGATCGCCAGGTTGGAGCTGTACAGCCAGTTCATCGGCGTCAGCGCGCTGAACGCAGCCGCCAGCATGATCCCGGCAGAAGCCTGCCCCGGTTTCAGATTCATCGCGCGGCAAACGCCATACGCCAGCGCCGCCATCGGGATGATCGAGTTGTCCATGATGAAAAGGTTCATGATCACGCCAGCCAGGATCAGCCCCATGACAATGCCCTTGTAACTCGCGCCAGTGAGCAGGATGCAGTGATAAGCGATGCGCTTCATGAGCTGTGTTTTTTCCAGCACCAGGGACAGGATCAGCGCGCCGATCATCATCCATGGCACATAATTCAGCCAGGCTGAAAAAACGACATCCCCCGGCGCAATGCCGAGCACCACATACGCCACCGGCAGCGCGATCGCGACGCCTGTTTGTGGCAGAGAATCGGTAGCAAAAGAAATGATTGCGATGAGTGTGATGACAAGGAACAATCTAAAATCCGCCGTGAACACATCGTTCGTCGGCACCAGAAAAATAAACAGTGGCAGCAGCACAGTGATCGCCAGTTTGATCAGATCATTGCGGCTACGTCCCCATAATACAGTATTACTCGACATGATTTTCTCCTTTCCTTATATAGCGGAGCGGGGGAGCGCCCCCGCTCCACTTGCAATCGTCAGAACAGATCGCCCGCGTTTTCGTCGTCATCCTCCGTGACGCAGGCAGCCATTTCGCTCGTGTAGCCCAGCGCTTCCGGCACAGTCGTGATGTTTTCGAGCATCCCTTCCGCAGCGCCCGGCATGCGGAACGTCATGCAGTCAACGCGTTCCACCGGCGTTTCCACAGGTTTTTCAAGCTGTGGCACATAATCGTATGGATAGCGATAAGCGCGATAGATGTATGGGCTTCTGGACAGATGATCGAACGGCGCACGATATTCCCAGACAATCTCCTTCTCCGGCGTCACCTCGAAGAGACGGCAGAAGCAGCCTTCCGTGATCAGCGTGTTGCCGTTTGGCAGACGCTGCGCCGCGCTGATGAGCTGGCTGTAGAACGTCGTGTTGTTCGTCAGGCCCATCATCCCCTGCTCGCTGTCGCTGCCCACATAGCTCCAGACCACCTTCAGCGTCGTCGGATCGATCTCCAGCACACGGCTGTGGTCACGCTTGTCCACCTTCGTGCCATCGACACTCATGCGATCCGGCAGACCGTAGCCAGCCCAGCCACCGTTGTCAAAGATCAGGATATTCCCTTCGCCAGGCAGCCCCTGTGGGATCATGTGCACATGATGCTGACCAATGATCTGGCCGATCTTGCGCGATTCCTTCGTCTCCGTGAAATCCGGGCCCAGCTTCCAGACAATCTTGCCCGTTTCCTTGTCGATGATCGCCAGGATATTCGCTTCGCGCGCATCCCAGATGATGTTTTCCGGCTTGAAACGTTCGTCGCCAGCGTCGTACCATTTATTTGGCCCCAGCACACTCATCGAATTGATGTGCATCCAGTCGCCAAGCTCGCCATTGTTCGTGAAATGCTGGTTTGGATTGCGGAAGAGCACATTCTTCGCCGCCTGAGAAAATCCCAGCTCGCGGAAATGATCACTCACATGCCATTCCCAGACAATATTGCCTTCCCAGTCCACCTCAATGAACACATCGTCCAACAGCTGCTTGTCGCTGATCTTGTGGTCGTGGATTGTTTCGTGGCAAAGGATCAGCGTGTTGCCGCCGTCCGTCTTGCTCTCCATCCCCGGCACATAATAGCCGACCGGATTCCCTTCGCGCTGGTAATCGTGATGCTGGCGCGCCATCCACATCGGCTCCTTGCCCTCGTCCTCAATGTATTCCTTGTGGTCAAATTTCCACACAACATTGCCGTCCCAGTCCAGCTGCGTCACATCCGTCTGGTCCTGATAGGAAAACGCACTGTCGCGTGCGCCCAGCGACCCCAGCACATAACCGCCCGGCAGCAGCTTGTTTGGAAAGCCCTGGAAATCCTTCCACACCTTCACAACGCGCCCATTCATATCGATCAGGATCGCGCCAATGTCGTCGATCGGAAACAGCGTGTACCCATTCCACGCCTTTTCCGGATCATAAATCGTTGTCCCCGTAGGATAAATAGTTGGTCTGCCCATGAAAATTACCTCCGTTTCTTTGATAAGCTCATTTTATGCCATCCATCGCCAGTCAACCATAACGGCCGTTAAACTTTCCGCAAAAATTCCCCGAAAATTCGCGCGAAAAAAGCCAGCCCTCACAGGCTGGCAAAATCTCAGTCATATTTCATTTTCCGCGTCCCGTCCAGATACTCGTGCAGCGCCTCCGTGTCGCGCAACAGCCAACCCTCCGCCGTGCGCACCACCACACCCTCGCGCTTCAGCGCGCTCATGATCCGCGACACCGTCACACTGTGCATGCTCAGATGCTTCGCGATCTCCACATTGTTGAATTTTTTCGGCAACACAAAACCTTCCGCGCGCTCCAGCCCGTGCGTCAGCAGGAATTCGCACACCAACTGCGGCGCCTTCAGATCGCGTTTGTGCATCATCAGCGACTCCATCTCGTCAAAGAGAGCGATCGCCATCGTCAGCGCCTCCGCCAACAGCTCCGGGTGCTCGCCAAGATAGCGCATACACACCTCCACCGGCACCCGATAGCACACACAATCCTCGATCGCGATAAAATCATCGCTGCAATAACCATTGAAACGCGAATCGTAGATTTCCAGCAACCCCACGATCGAACCCGTGATCTGACCACCAACCTTGATCGTGTTGATCATCTCCGAGCCATACGGCGTCAAAACTTCGCGCTTTACCTCGCCCTTTTTCAGATAGTACACATACGGCATCGGCTCCCCGCGCCGCAGCAGATATTCACCCTGCTTAAACCGGCACGTCGTCACACCCGGCAGATCCCGAAACAGCATAACCATCCCTCCCTTCTACCGTCATCATAGCGCATCCCCGTCCCACACGCAACGCAAAATCCCCGCGCTCACCGGGAAATTTTCACCCACAACATACGAAAAACCCCGCGACGAAATGTCGTCACGGGGGTTGATTCACTCAGTTAGAGCGTGATCGTAAAAAAATGATTAGCTCTGGAATACAACGGAAGCAGTGGAACTGTTATCGTCATAGAGAGCGGTTACGGTGAAGCCCATAGCTTCAGCAGCGAAACGGACTGGTACATAGGTACGATTGTCATCGCTGTTGATGACAGCTTCAGTATCCATTTCAGCTTCTACACCATTGACGCTGTAGGTAGCATCGTCGATAGTCATAACGATAGTCTGATTATCATATTCGATAGTCACAGTACGATCGTCATTGTCATAGGTAACAGTAGCATCGAATGCTTCAGCGAGAGCACGGATAGGAACCATGGTTCTCCAGTTGCTGTCAACATATGGAGCAGCATCCATGGTGAAGAGCTGCTTGTCAACAACATATTCGGAAGAACCAATTGTCATTACAACATTGTGGTGTGCAAGAAGCTGATCAGCACCTACAGCATAGTCAAGATGACCAACATATACACCGTTGTTGGAATCATCTACAACTGCTACTGCAAGTTCAACGGTAGTAGCTTCGGAAGCATATACAATGATCTGTCCTTTACCATCTGCAACAGGCTTGCTGACTTCTGCAGTCACAGTGGCGTCTTCGTTGCTCTGGTCCGCAACATAGACTCTCAAGTCACCATCAACCTGAGCGAGGTCGCCATCTTCATCGACAACTTTTACAGTTACTTTGTTGTCTTTGTTGACAGCACCTTCTGCAGGATCGAATTCGAGGGTGAATGCGTTGTAGGAATCAACAACAGTCAATTCGACAGAAGTATCGACACCGTATTTATCGCTGTAGCCAATTACAGTGATAGTGGTACCAAGCAGGGATTCATTAGCTGCAACATCAGGTTTAGTAGCAAAGGTTTTGCCAACCTTTTCATCAATAGCAGCTTTCCCATAGCCACCAATTACTGCTTCGCCATCTTTAGCATCAATCTTTAAACCGTTTTCATCAACGAACTGAGCAGTTACTTCAACGTTCTGGCCCAGGGTGATTTCATCATTAATAACAGTTTCACGACCGCTGCTTACGTCAGTAGCATTGATATCAAGAGTAATATCTTCAACAGTACCAAATTCAGCTACATTAAAGGAAGCTTCAGCACTATCGCCACTCAGGAGAGATACAGTAACAGTATACTTACCAGGAAGCAGATCTTTGGTTTCGTTACCACCTACATACTGAAGGGTGTAATTATCACCATATGGTACAAGACGGAGATCCCATCCATCCAAAGTAGATTTAGTTGGTTTTTCTGTTACATCTACAAACTGTGCATGATTAGCCATTTTGAGAGTAGCTGCTGGTTCACCACTCCAAGTGCCATCAGTATTCTGAGTTGCAAGATCACCAGTTACAGGATCGCCTGCAACAGTTGCAACAGAGAACTGAAGACCATCGGACAAAGTATAGTAGCCATTAGCATCAACTACACTAGCCCAATTTTCAGTGTCAGTGCCAGCGAGTACATATCCACCATCTTGAACGGTATCGATATCGTATGCTTTAGTTTCTTCCTTAATAATACGCAGAGTGTACTTAACATCATTAGCGGTAATGGTAATAGGTACATTTCTGTTATCATTCATCTTGAACTGGAATTCGAAGTAACCATTTTCGTCAGTAGTTACAACACCATCTTCAGCTTCGCCGACGAACCAAAGAACAGAATCTTTACCAGAAGTCAGATTGATTTCCATGTTTTTAGCAGGGGAACCATCTTTTTCATAGGCATAACCACCAACAGTGCAGGTATCACTAACGTTAGCTAAAAAGTCATCGCCAATGAGATTTAAGTCACCCATATGGGTATCTGCATCAAAATTGATAGGGTCGCCGTTATAGTAAAGGCCAATGCGATCAACAACTGTGTTATCATTTACTGTAACAACTGTGTTATTGCCTTCTACATCGCTACCAAATTCGGTTACATCCTTAACGTCCGAGCCAGTATTGGAAGAAGTATAGCCTGCATGAAGTGTATACTTACCTTCACGGCTGAAAGAAACAGTATACTGATCTCCACTTTCTACCGGCCCCTGAAGTTTATAAATATTTGTCTGATTCTGAGTTTTAGCAACCGTAGGAGCATCGCCAACAGGAGTCACTTCCAAAGCACTGGTATTTTTCCCAGATGCATCAGTTGCCCAAATCCATACGTTGTTAGTACCACCGATAGAATCTTCGGTCCCATCACCATTTTCATCTTTGAGAACGAATTCAGTGGTAAATTCTTCGTCTTTGTCTACTGCAGTCTCTTTAACAATCTGCCCATTACTAATAACACCATACACAGATGCATCAATCTGAGCAGAAGCTGTGTTAGGAGCTGCGAAAGCAGCCGCTGGAACGAGAGTGAGCGCAAACGCTGCCATCGTTACCAACGACACAATCTTCTTAGAGATCTTATTCAATTATATTCCCTCCCAATAAATTTTCTGCGGAACCTTGCCCCTCCGCAATGGGGCGCTGGG
>ERZ1034984.427-NODE-427-length-47068-cov-926.266671_pt1 | contig 47068 bp, 90 predicted proteins | sample MGYA00520589_ERZ1034984 | MGnify/ENA primary metagenome ERZ1034984 (study PRJEB33766, sample SAMN09781790) | gut metagenome | biome: gut microbiome | host: Homo sapiens | place: Madagascar | study: EMG produced TPA metagenomics assembly of the PRJNA485056 data...
GGGGTTTATCTCCGCCCCGCAGCGGTCACATACTCGTTTCGTTGCCATCCTTCTTGCCCTCCATTCTGTTCAAAGTAAAACTTGATCGGTTTCTCGTGCTCGATAACGTTGCCGTAGGCAACTCCCACCTTGTAGATGTAGTTCTCCCTGAGTTTGCGCGGGATCTCCTCGATATAGCGCCGGAATGTCTCCAGCGTGTTTGCCCGCTTGTAGTGGTTACACATCCGGCAGGCAGGCATGAGGTTTGAAATATCATCTGTTCCGGCTTCTTCAATGTCCCACGCTCGCAGCGGCCGGAAGTGGTCTACCTGCATGTCTCGGATATCGATAGGCCGTCCGCAGTAGGCACAGTGGCCGTCATACTTCGCATAGACCTCTTCCCGTTTTTTCTTACTAAAGCTCATCCCTTGCCCTCCATTTCCTGCAAAGCCCGCTCGGCTTCTTCTAAGCTGAGAAATGCGGTTTTGCTGATTTGATGTTCCAGAAATCTTCTCGTTATCTGGCCTTCTACAGTCATCGTTGTATATATAAGCTCGCCGGTTGTGCCGTAGCTTGCGAACCCCGTCACTGTGGCCTCTATCGGACTGTCTACCTGCCTATATGCAGATCGCACAAACCACACCGCATCCCCAACCTTGCACGGCAGGATCATAACACGGTCCTCTTTATCAGCGGCCAGCAGCTTTCTGATTCGTTCGGCTTTCGATGTATCATCCGCAAATGCGGATTCGATGATAGGCTTGGCGTTTGCCGCCTGTTCCGGTGTCATCCCTGCACCTAAATACTGCCGCAGCAACGGGCAATGCGCTGCTGGAACGGCCGTACAGAATCCGCCTACAGCGGTGCAATTTCCGTTATCTTCATGTCGGTACTTGCATCTCATACAATTAAGAGTCTCCACTATCCCGACACCTCCATTGCCTTTTCCGCCTCTTCGCGGGTGAGAAATACGGTCTTGCCAAATCCTTTTAGCGCTACGCCATACTCCCGCCCTCTGGCACCTATTGGCTCAAGGCCAATAAAGCCGATTTCATTGCCCAGACCAATCTGCTTGACCTCGCACTCGCTTATATGCTTATCCATGTCCATCAAGGCGAACACCCGCTGGCCCACCTTGCACGGCAGCACCACCACGCGCCCGTCCTTGTCGGCCTCGGCAAGCTCACGGAGGCGTGTATAATTGCAAAGGCTTTCCAAATCTGCAAGGCGCATGAGTTTCAAAGCAATCTCGTCTGCCTTATCTTTCGGCAGGACTTCCTCTGGCATCAGCCTCGTGTCCTCGTAGGCCGCAAGGCGTAGAAACCGCTCCTCTGGGATATTCCGAGGATACCCGTTTGCAAGGCGGCGCTCGTACTCTTCTCGCTACGCGTCAGCTTCGCGTTTATTTGTCAGTCGTTCCATAGTTCTTCCTCCACATACCGCCAGCTCTGCGGCGGGCGGGTGATTGGCACTGGCTCCCAGCCGAATCTCGTCTCCTGCAGGCCGTTAAATTCCCGCAACTCGCGCGGCGTATTGTAAATCTTAAGATCGGAGATGTTCCAGCCGAATCCATAATCTCCGCCCAAATACTTGTACACATCCTCACGCGTGAGACATGCGTCCACCATTGCCCACTTCGGGATCTCTCCCGACGGGTCAATTTTTGCAAAACGATCGCATGTAAATTCTGCAACGATCTTCCCATTTGCGGCCTCATATCCAAAAGCTTCCGCCTGCTCCCGCTCGTTGGCTGATCCTGCCGTAATGGCCGGGTGCTCCGCACGAGCGTTTACCATGAGTTTCCCTCTGCCGTCCTTAGTGCAGTAGATGTAGCATTTAAACGGCGCATCGACATAAAATGGCGTGTTCTTGCGGATCTCAACCGTCTTACTCCCGTTCAGGATCTTCCGAGCCCACTCAGGGCGGATGCTGATCAAAACAGCTTTACTCATGCCTTGCCTCCTTCCTCCGGCGCTTCCGGCAGCGGCATCCAGTGTGTGATGTTTTTTCGCGGAGCAAGCCCGTCTGGGCGAAACACGGCTTCTTTATCGGATACCAGCCGCCGCAGTGTTCGGACGATCATGTTCCCGCGCCGGTCTAACACAAGTACAGGCACTTCAAGTTCCGGCATCCGCTCCGTCACCGGAATCCACCGCTGTTTCTCCCGCAGCGCCGCGTTTTCGGCGGTCAGACGCTCGATGAGGTCGGCGCTCACTTCCGGGCACCCATCGCACCCGTATTTCTTCGTAAACGGGCATTCTTCCTCTGATTCTCCACTTGCACAGCACCGCAGCGCATGCACGACTTCTTTATTCGTCACGTTTTTCCCTCCAATATTCGTTGAACTTTTTCCCCGTAATGATTGGCCTGCACCACTCGCGCTGGAAGCGCCGCCAATCCGGATCATATTTTCCATCTTCTCCGCGAAACAGCATGGCATACGGCACAAATCCCGCTTGCATGGTCTGCGTCAGGCGCTTTTCTGCGTCCGCAAAACTATCTCCGTCATAGCCGCACAGCACATAGCAGCACATGATGTGGCTCGCTGGGCGAAATCCTGCCGTCCGCAGCTTATTTCCCATCTCGATCAGCGGTTCCAGATCATCACGAGTGTCATATGCCGTGTATAGACGTGCTGGGTTTACCTCACGCAGAAGATCCGCTTGCCACTGTTGCAACAGTGCCGGTTCTAATCCCCCTGTAAAAGCAGATCTGTGTTTTTGCCTCTTGAGCATGTCACAGACTGCCCGAAAATGCGCTTCTGACGTTCCCAGAATGTTATCATCAAGGACATTCCAGCCATCCACAATCGGCAGCTCTTTGATTTCTCCGTGTGCGCAGCGCGGCACGGAGCAGAACCAGCAATCCTTTGTGCATCCGCGTGATGTAAAAATCATCCCCTCGCGCAGATACAGACCGGGCGTAAAGTCTCCCATGCGATCATCAAACGCCGGGCCGCCGACCTCCACCGGAACGCCGAGGATCTGCCATGCGTAGTACAGATCTTCGGCCTTTTCGAGATCCCACGTAAACGTTACGGAGATATGTACCTCTGTCACGCCCGCCTTGATGCAGTCGGCGATATTTTCGATTGTCGGCTGGCCGAAGAATGCGAGCGCATCCGTCGGGGAAGCGTTCGTTTTTCTGGGGAAGACGCGGGCAATCATCGTTTTCCTCCAAGCAAAAGCTGATTCTGCCGATTGTACAAGCGCAGGCTCATATCCGAAGCCATCCGCAGCCGCTCAATCGCGGTTTGTTCTAAGTCCATTGCCGTCCTCCCTCCCCGGCGTAAGCTTGGCCAGCATAATCTGGCCCAGATCCGCAACGTAGACCAGCCGCCCGCGGCTGTACACCATCAGCTTCTCGCCCTGGATCTCCATTCTGTCTGCCTCGATGTTCGTCAGATCGTGGCAGCAATCGCAAACAAATCTCATGCCGGTGTTCCTCCTTGCTGTGCAGCCTCTGTTATTTCTCCGATTGTCATCTGGCTTCCATCGACGTTGGCCGCTTCCTGGTTTCCCCTCGCTCCGGCAAGCATTTTCTCTTTCGCTGCCAGATAGAAGCTTTTATCAATTTCAAATCCGATTGCGCTTCTGCCTGCCTCCGCAGCTGCGCGTAACGTCGAACCGGAGCCGCAGCACGGATCGATCACAAGCTCGCCTGGATCCGTAAAGATCTCGATCAGACGTCGGAGCACCTTCACCGGCTTCTGCGTTGGGTGGATCTTCGGAATGTCCTTCCCGTCCCGCTCCCACTGGAACCAGTCGAATACCATTTTCCCAGTTCCACGAATGGGCTTCCCGTCCTCTCCGATCTGCCGCCCGTTGTTGAATTTCGGCAGCTTATCCCGGTAGCAGAATAATTCTTGCAGAAGAAAATCGGATACCAGTTTTTAAAGCCGTACTGCGCGCCGTATTCTGCGACTGTATGTATCTGATCGAACGCGCAAAATACGATCATGGCTGGTGCTTTTCCCTTTTCCTTCGGCTCCGGCTTCAGCAGCCGGGAACAGAAGTGCATATACTCGGCGATCTTGAAATAGCCGTCCGAATTAAAAAAGCTCTTTTTTGCGTACTTGCTTTCCCCGTTTGCGTTGTCACCGCCCTTGTACCACATAGGATTCGAGCCATAGGCGTCCGCGCCGATGTTGTACGGGATATCCGCAATCACAAGCTGTGCTTTCGGCACGTTGTACTTCTTGTAGTTCTGAAAATTATCGTGGATGATCTCGCAGCGCAACGGCTTCCCCTGCGCGCTCATACCGTCGCCCCCGGCCGGGTGTCCGGCTGATAGCCGAGCTTGGCCACGCTGGCCGTCTGGTGGTATTCCGGCCGCTTGAAGCTGTAGCCCCAGCGCTTGGCCGCCCAGAACAGTGCCGCCGTTTCGTCCGCAGCGTGTACCGTCAGCTGACGCCCCACGTAATTCACCACGAAATAATGCTTTCCGGTATATCCCGGCTGCTCGACGATATCCGCGCGCCTCGCGGGACGCTCGCCCGGGTAGTCGATGCTATTTTGCCGCATAGCTCTTGCCCCTCCTGTCTTTGTTTGCCGCCCGCTCAAACTGCCGGGCGGCGGCTCTGTCTGGTTCCAGACTGAGTTTGTCCTTGTGATTGATGTCGTAAATGTAATTCCGAATGCTCTCATAGAGCGTCCAGCTACAGCAGCGTGCGCTGCATCCCGGCGCCCGGCCTAGGCAGTCCTTCGCGCACGGCGGCGGGATCTGCCGCAGGCGCGGCGCGTAGATCTGCGCCGTCATGTGGCTTCGTCCTGCACTTTCATCAGCCAGTACACCAGCTTTTGCAGCCGCGTCTCCTGCGCCAGCAGCGCGTCCGTTGTTTCGTGGTCGACGCGCGGCATCTCGTACAGGAGCGCCCGGTCATTCTTGAGATCGTCCGCATAGGCGTTGACCGCCTCGATCACGTCCGCCAGCTGGTCAGGGCGGAAGCTGACCGGGATCTTTTGCTCCGTCACAGCCAGATCCCCGTCAAAAACGTCGTCAGCGACACGCCGCCGAGGACGGCGGCGATCTCCGCCGCGTGGGCGCAGCCTGCGATGATGCACAGTGCAAAGCCCACGCCCGAGATCCACACGCACCCCAGCCGGGCCAGCCGCCGCATGGCCTTGCGCGTCTGGTAAGCCTCCCAGATCCGCCGCTGCCGTTCCTCCGTCACTTCCTCCGGCTCATACCCGAGCCGCTCTGCAAGATTCGTTCTCATTCTGCGTCCTCCTTCGTATCCGGCAGGCGTTCTGCCGATTTCACCAGCGCCAGAAGTCGCTTGTATTTCTTCACCTTTTCCCGGTCGCACTTTGCGAGGTGCGCAGCCCGTTCGGTCATTTCCTCGTTCTCAAATTTGGCTGCGGCGAGCGCTTCGGCCTCATTGTGGGTCGCGATCACAAGCAGCTCCAGCGTGTGCTTCAGCTCAAACCAATCGTCTCCGCTGAGAATCAGTTTCCGCATTCTGCTTATCCTCCTTCGTCTCCGGCACAAATTCCGCCGATTTTACCAGCGCCTCCATGCGTTCACACATTTCGGCCTCTTTTCTGTAGCTTTCCGCGAGATATACAGCAGGCGGCCTTCTTTCTCCGGTTGCCGTTGCAGCGCGTCTTTCATGCTCGGTCGCCGCAAGGTTGGCTCTGATCGACGCCATTTCCACCACAAATTTCAAGTTGACCCATTGCTCAGCTGTAAGCATCAGCTTAACCACTCCGCTTCTCCTCCTTCGCCTCCTGCATCCGCCTGACGAGCCGCGCCAGACGGGCGTTTTGTGTCACGAGCTTCTGCGCGTCCAGGTCAAGCCCTTTGCGTTTCAGCCCGTTTATGATCTGTGCCGCCTGGCACTCACACACCAGCGCCGCCTCGATCAGATCATGCAGCTCCTGCGCATCCAGCGTCAGGGTGTAGGTCTTTACCTTCGCCATGCGTCAGCCTCCTATCTCTGCACCATCCACCGTGCCAGCTCCGTGAGCGACACCGTGTACTTGTTCCCGATGTGCCGGGCCGGGAACCGCCGGTCGGCCAGCAGCGTCCGCCGGTCGATGCCCAGCGCCGCCTGGCATTCCGTGATCCCGATGGCCGCCCGGCCCGGAAACATATCTGTCAGCAGCGCCAGCAGGGCCGCCGCGATCAGCGATACGACGGCGCTGGTGTTTTTTTGCTTTTCTCATGTCCTCGCCTCCGAAACCGAAAGCACGCGATCTTTGATCGCAAGCTCGGACACAAGGCTGTTGTATGCAGTCCGTGCGGCGTTCTTCGTGGGGTAATACGCAATGACCGTGTAGCTCTTAACCAGCGCCCAGCGCTCTTCGCAGTCGTAGGTGTGGCCAAGCGTTACTTCTCCGAGCTCGCAGACCTTGTTGCTCACCGCGTCGACAAGCACGGTTCTGCGCTCCACGCGGATATTGTCCATTTCGCCGAAACCGCAGCAGCACATGTTTAACGGGTTGTTGATGTAATTCACGGGAAATCCTCCTTTTTATGTACGCGCCTCCCGGCGCGTTTAGTTACTGGCAGTTGGCAGGCGTCCTTCGGCGATGGCGGTTTCGATGATGCGCCATGCGACGCGGCGGGCGGCCTGCCGGTTGGCTTCCTTCTGCTCCGGCGTTAGGCGGCGCAGATAGTTGTCTGCGATCAGAGCCGTGCAGTTTTTCAGGTGGTATTCCGCCACGATATGCGGTTCTTCCTCCGCAATGGGATCATAGTGCTTCGGCATGTTTTCAGCCTCCTTCCGGCTTTAGTTTTTCCTGAATTGGAAATATTACGCAGAATCAAGCAGATTCCTTCGGCTTCTTCGGCGTGTCCAGCATGGCCGTCATGCCCTGCACGAAGATCAACACCTTTTCGCGTGCCTCCGGCGTCAGTTTGTTCATTTCGGCGGAAATCTTCTCCGCCTGCCGCTTCTGTTCTTCCGGCATTTTGCTCACCTCGCTTTGATTTTTCTTCCCTCCCGCTCGCCGCCGTGATATAATCGGCAGAAAAGGAAGGTGTTTTGTTTGAATAAACGGTTTGTTCCGCCCGCTCCGCATATCGAAAACAAGGAAGACCTCGTTTCCAGTCTTGACGGCTCCCGGCTATCCGGTTCGCGCAAGAACGAAAAAGTCCAGAAATACGTCGCCCGGTATTGCGAACACGAAAAGCTCTCCAAGCGCGAGGCCCGGCGGAAGTGGTTCGCAGACAACTGGATTGCCTTGCTCAGTCTGCTGTTTGCGTTTATCGCTGCGCTCCCGGTCATCATCCAAGGAATCGGGACACTACTAAAATGGCTAACGTTATTGAGTTCAGCAGCACAGCAGCTGCCAGCATGACATATCCGGATTTCGTCGGCTCCATACCCCCACCCCCTTTCAACAAACCAACATTTTTTTGCTAAGGATTGATTTTTATGTTTCTTGCCTCAGCTGTCGCTCAGGACAGCGCCGCTTCCGCTGTTCCTGTCCGGGACGCCGTTACTTTCTGGATTGCCGTTCTTGGGTTTGCTCTCTCCGTCTACAACTTCGTTGTCTCGATCTACGCAAACCACAAGCGCATATCCGTCCGCGTAAATTTCACACACAAAGTCCGCGGCTATGTCCTTCTCTCCATCCAGATCACAAACAAGTCCAAGCTTGGTATCTCCCTCACGAGCGGCGAGATCGATGGTCTCATCGGCCGCAAGATCGCTTTCGGTGAAACAAGCAGCGTCGCTTTCACTTATGCCCATCCAGATCTGTCCGGCAAAAGCGTCCTCCGGACTGACATCTTCCCAATCCACGTTGAGCCGCTCCGCTCCGTCCGCGTCTTCATGCAGACGGAAACGTGGAATCCAGATCTTCCGTACTCATGTCGTCTTCGCTTCGGTTCGAGCCGCGGCTGGATTCGATCCAAAGTCGATCTTCCCGAAGATTTCGAAGATTTTGAATCGCTGTTACGACGCCTAAAATAACGCTCAGCACCGCAAGCACTAAAGATGCCGTTCGCATACCCCCACCCCCTTTCAATCCCCATTCGATTTGTCAATAGGGCAAATCGACATTTCTTATGTTTGTTTCTTTCCTTTGTAACCTAGGCTCATATTATCACGTCTCAGTTTCATTGTCAAGCAATATTATGAATCTTGGTTTCATTATTTCTTGACTTTTTCATTCTGATGTGTTAACTTAGTTTCACAGAAAGGAGGGTACGATGTGGAAAACATCAATCAGAGGATTGACTTTTTAATTAAAGACATTGGAGTTACCAAAACAAAATTTGCCGAATCGCTCCATGTTTCCTCTCAGTTTATTTCTTCCCTGTGTTCCGGCGCTAAACAGCCCAGTGATCGCACCGTCGCTGATATTTGCCAAAAGTTCGGCGTTTCCCTTGCATGGCTCCAGCACGGCGAAGGGGAAATGTACGTGAAGCGCAGCGCAAACGAAGAGCTTGGCCTGCTGGTTGCGAACATCATGTCTGACGCGGATGATTCCTTCCGCAAGCGATTCATCACGCTGCTCATGGCCCTGCCGCCGGAGGATTGGGGAAAGATCGAGCGCTTTATCGACGAATTGAAAAAGAGCGATTCAGCAAAAAGCACCGGGGACGAATAATCGCCCCGGTGCTTTTGTCGGTTTTTGGTGTTGAAATTTGTGGAATATTGCGGATTGAACCCGCTCCCGCTGTGTGGTAGAATTTTCATGTATCAATATGAAGGGAGCGTTCATGATGGACTTTGAAGAAAAGAGAATCCTCACAGAAAATCAGAAGTTCTGTAAGCACTGCGGCGAGATCATCGATAAGGATTGCATAATTTGTCCGAAGTGCGGCAAGCAGGTCGAGGAGCTAAAGGCAGAACAGCCTACCGTTGTAGTTAACAACACAAATACAAATACCAACGTGAACAGGAATATCAACAATAACGCTGGCGGACGGATGAAGAACAAATGGACGGCATTTTTCCTCTGTCTGTTCCTCGGCTTTATCGGAGCGCATAAGTTCTATGAAGGTAAGTTCGGCATGGGAATCTTGTACATCTTCACTGTCGGCCTGTTCGGCATAGGCTGGCTGATTGATTTGATCGCTATTCTTTTTAAGCCGAATCCCTATTACGTTTGATGCGTTCTTTTGTTCTCACAAACACTTCCGGAACGGTTTTCCCGCTCCGGAAGTGTTGTAAATTCTGTAGATTTCTCAAATTTTTGTGTATTTTTTCGTGCAACATTCCGGGTTTACATTTTGTCCGCTGCGGCATATACTATAGACACAGCGAAAGCTGCGAATCAAGCCTTTGGAATTGACCCCCCACGATCAGGGGAGCGCCAGATCCAAGGGCTTTTGATCGTTAGTGCCCCAACAGTTTAACACCGCCCCGGCCCGATACGCCGGAGCGGTATATGTATAACCTTTTCATGCAAGGGTGAGAATCTGGTTATGAAATTTACATCAACATGGAGGATCTCGGATCCGATCGCGCAGTATATCATCTATCTGCGCAAGTCCCGCAAGGATATGGAGGCCGAAGCGCTCGGCCAGACCGACACGCTCAAGCGGCATCGGGCCGCGCTTTTGTCGCTTGCGGAAAGCCGCGGCCTGAACATCGTGGAGATCTGCGAAGAGGTCGTCACGGGCGATTCCATTGCCGTCCGGCCGGAGGTGCAGAAGGTCCTGCAGCTCGTCGAGACCGGCAGCTATGCGGGTGTCCTCGTTATGGAGGTCGAGCGTCTGGCGCGCGGCGACACCATCGACCAGGGCATTATTGCGCAGACTTTCAAGTATTCCAATACAAAGATCGTTACCCCGAACAAAGTCTATGACCCAAACAACGAAATGGACGAGGAATACTTCGAGTTCGGTTTGTTCATGTCCCGGCGGGAATACAATACCATCAAGCGCCGCCTGTCGCGCGGGAAAGAGGCTTCTTTGCGCGAGGGTAAATGGATCTCCGGGAAAACGCCATTTGGCTGGCTTCGGGAGAAACTGCCGAACGACAAGGGCTATAAACTCATCCCGCACCCGGAACAGGCCCCGATCCTCCGGCAGATTTATGATTGGTATACCGGCGAGGGCTGCGCGCGCATCGGCGCGAAGGCGATCTCCACGCGGCTGAACAGCCTCGGCGTCCCGACCAACTCCGGCAGCCTCTGGCGCACGGACTCCGTGCTGGATATCCTGCGCAATCCAGCAAATGCGGGCTGGATCAAGTCTGGCGGGCGGCCGGAGACGAAGCGCATTGTCGACGGCGCTGTCGTCGTCAGTCGCCCCCGCACCCGGCAGGAGGATCTGAAGTTTTATAAAGGGCTGCACGACGGCCTGATCTCGCAGGAACAGTACGACAAGGCCGTCGCTCTGAGCTATTCCAGCGCCAGCCCGCGCGGAAAGGGCGCGTGGCAGACCGTGACCAGCCTCGCCGGGCTCATTCGCTGCGACCAGTGCGGCCGCGTCATGGTTCGCAGAGCGTCTTCCGGCGGCCGGCGTGATACGCTCCTTTGTCCCTCCTACGGCTGCACGACCGTCAGCGCGTGGTATGAGGATGTCGAGGGCGCCGTGCTTGACGCGCTGCGCGGCTGGCTGCACGAGCTCGAGGTCGGCAATTCCGAGAACAGCGACGATCATTCGCTTTTGGACGCGCTCGCCGCTTCCATCAGCGCCGACCAGAAGCAGCTTGCCAAGCTGGAGGCGCAGGAAGCCCGCGCATACGAGTTTGTTGAGACCGGCGTTTACACGCCGGAGATTTTCCTTCAGCGTTCTCAGGCGCTTGCCGCAGATAAACAGGTGATCATTTCCCGCATTGAAGAGAACCAGCGTGCGCAGGACGAGATCACACGCGCCAAACAGGCCCGCTCCCGTCTCGCCCCCGCCGTCCGCCATGTGCTCGAAACTTACCCGCTTGCTGCAACGCCGCAGGATAAGAACGAGCTGCTTAAAACCGTCCTCCAAAAAGTCCTTTACCACAAGCAGTCCAAATCCCACTCCAAATCCGGCAGCGACATGCGCGTGACCCTTTACCCCCTCACCGATTGATCCCCTGCCCCGCCTTTTCGTATCCACAATTAAACGGGCCACATGAATGCGACCCGCGTAATTATAGATATCAACAAGCGCCGAAGCGAGTTGTTCGCTTCGGCGCTTATTTTAAGATTCCCAGAATGATTTGCAGGATCACGCAGAGCTGTTCCAGTGTTGCTTCGTTTAGTAATAAGTCGATTCTTTCCCGTGCCTTTTCCATACGCGCCTCGATTCCTCACAAAATATCTTGCTGTTTTTCGTTGATTATTCCAATTGTTATTTTCTGTAGGTTGTACTATGATATGTAATAAAGGGCATTGATCGCCGTTTCCTAGTATCTTACGGGCGTTTTTTCTTTCTTTTAATTTTCTTTTCCTGCTCGATCTCCAAGATATACTGTTGGAATCCCTCTTCCCCAAGCATTTCTTTTATCTCTTTTTCCGCCATTTTCTTCTTTGCGCGCAGTATCAGAAGCGATAAGAGATCTGCGACAAGTGCAGCAAGCAACGCAATTTCAGCAATTTTTAACCACATAGATATTCCGTCCTTTCTTAATTCAGCACACGCGGCCCCCGGCGTTCGTCCCGTTCCTCGCCTACGTCGGCGACGCAGGCGAAGATCAGCGGCACGCCCTTGATGTAATCCACGCTGACGCTGTGCACGTCCGTCAGCTTCGCGCCGTCGACCGTCACGTCGACCCGCCCATTGTTTACCCGGATGTTGATGCACTCCATGTTTTTCCTCCTTGTCAATAATTATAGAACGATTGTTCTAAAAATCAACTTGGCATTATAAACAAACTGTTTGCGTTATTTTCGTCGCTCAGAGGGCCGCTGGTGTACCGTTTATGGGACTGATATTCTGATATAATATTTTTTTGATCGGCCCCATCGTATCTTGCACATACGATGGGGCCTTGCAGTAGATATTCCCGTTGAAGCAGCTATCTGCCACGTCTCCAGCGTAGCAGAAAAGGGCGTTAAATGTCCATACGCAAAATGGAAAAGTGTATGTCTGTTTTGGAAATCTCCGCGAAAACTGTTTTTCATTTTTTTGGAAAAGCAGGCTTAATTTTAGAAAAATCTTTTCTGCTGACGAAAAATGATTGTTGGAGGCATATTGTTTTGGTGGAAGATTCTTGTTTGTTCTCTGATACTTTTCGTGAACGAATACGAGAAGCAAAGAAAAAGTCTGGGCTGACCATTGATCAGGTCGCTGAAGATTCTGGCGTTTCAAAAACCGCTGTGATAAAACTGCTTTCAAACGGTAAAGTCGATCTGAAACTGAATGACTGTATTTCACTCTGCCGGTTCTTCGATCTTTCCATTGATGAGGCGTTCGGCCTGCGTGCACCCGCTCCTGCAGCGGAAGCTCCGCAGGAGGTACTGGATCGCAATCGGGATCTCGAAATTGAGAACGCGCAGCTGCGCGCGTCAAACGAGGTTCTGCGTGCGCAGATCAAATCTGTGCATTCAATTTGCTATGTGCTGCTGTTTATTTCGGCGTTGTTGGCCATGTCGCTGGTTGCTTACCTTATCATTGACGCGCAGATTAAAAATGGCGGCCTGATTCAGGGCGGCTCGTTGTCCGCGCTCGCCTGGGCGTTTATCGCTCTAATTGTTGTAACAGTTATCTCCGGCGGCATAGCAATTCTGCGGATCGTGCGCCGTGAAAACCGCGAGTCTTAACATAAAATCGCTCCTGAACCTAACCTGGATTCAGGAGCGATTTTTTAGCACTGCCCCGCTCAGTTTTTTTGATTATTCCCGTTTGATTTTTTGCATTACGGAATTGTACACCTTTGCATTTACAACCGAAAGCGTATCCATCAGCTCGTCTACGATTGTCCAAATCTTGGACGGATCTTTCTCAGCTATGGCGCGCAGGAAGTCGCTGTCGCCGTAGCTGCCTACCGTCTGTGGGTCTTCTGCTTGCGGCGCTGCCGTCTGCACTGCGGGTGTGGGAGCGCCGGAATAGGCGTGCAGGCGCATACTCCGGCGCCCCTGCTCTTCCTCCTGCATCTGCTTGCGGATCACATACAAATCCGCAAGCTTGGCGTAATTCTTATAGTCGGATTCCTCATATTCCAGGCGAGCAATCTCTTTCCGGATTTCGGCTGCATCCAACATATTGCGCTCTCCTTATGCCCGCTCGATCTGCTCCATGCAGCGGCGGATCGCGTCGCGGGTTTTTTCGTCGTCCGCGTCGCGCATCATATCGTCCAGCTGCGCGCGCATATGATCGCGTGCGTCGGCGCGGGTATAACGGCCCATCGCGTCACGGCGGCGGCCACGGTAAGAGCTGCCCCGTCCATACGTGCCGCGCATGTCGGCTTCCCACTCGCCGTCGCGTGAATACCCGCCGTCTTCGAGCATTTCGATCTTGTAGGTGTTTTTGATGGAGCTGGTCAGCTTCTGGATCGCATCCAGATCGCCTGCGGACATTTCCCGCTTTTCGGCGATTTCGTCCAGCTCCTTGCAGAGCATTTCGCGGAGATTTCTCAGATCGTACATGTTGCTTCCTCCTTTCAGGCCACGCGCTCGACGGTCAAGTTGCTGTTCGCAAAATTGATCGCCTGCGCGCTGGTGTTCCGCATGCCTACCGTCAGGCAGCAGCCGCGCGGCACGCTTACCTGTGCGGAGACGTAAATGTTAGAGTAGTTTTCGACTGCTGCCGGGGTCACAATCGCCGTTGCACTGGCCAGCGCCTCACCGTTGACCGCAAGTGCGGCCGTGATCGCCTCGACTGTTCCGCCCGTCGGGATAGCGATGTTACCGCCGTAGGATACCTTGAAAATCGCCCTGCACTGATTATTGGTCAGACCGCGGAGCGTGACGAGGCCGCTGCCCTCGCGGTGTACGATACACGGCTTGCTGCTGACTGCCGTTTCCGTCAGCGGGACGTTTTGCCCGGCGGCGACGCTGACGATGTTGGAGTTCGTGAACTCAGCCAATTCCAAACACCCCACTTCCCGCCTTTGCTTCCTTGCAGAGATTCACCAGCGGCGCGATTGCAGCTGTCATTGTCTCTTCCGGGCCCGGCTGCTCCATTTCGTCCACCGTTTTCAGGATGCAGGCGAACGTATAGAGATCCGTCACGTTCATCTTGTACAGGTCTACGCCCATCAGGTGATCGATGTATTTCTGTTTGAGTTCCTTGTATGTTGCCATAAAATCATTCCTTTCATAAAAATACAGCGGCGGGACGATTGCCCCGCCGCGTTGCTTTCGAGTATCGGCAATGGGGCCGACCATTTTCGTGAGGCCACGAAAAAGCTCTACGATGTGGAGTTGTTACGCGCAGTTGCCGCAGCCGTAGTTGTAACCGCTGTTGCAGCAGTACGGATTCGCGACAACATAGGCCGGGCTGGGGCTCGGGCGAAGCGTGGAAACAAGGTAATTGTTCTGCGCCGCCTGCGATGCCGCCAGCTGGTAGCCGAAGAGCTGCTGGTTCTGCTCGGCAATCTTCGCGTCCTTCGCCGCAAGCTCCTGTGCCGTCAGACGCTGGTCGATGCTGCGGAAGCCGCAGTTCATCGCGTCGATGATGTCGCGCGTGGTGTTCTGCACGGTGTTGCGGGTGTCGCATGCCTGCGTTGCCATGTCGTAACGCACCTGGGCAATTGCAGCGCGGTTTTCGCAGCAGCACTCCTGTGCCTGCATCGCCATGTTGTTCAGCTGCTGCATAAGCGCAGCCTGCTGATTGCAGCGGGAAAGCTCAGCGTTCGAGAAGCCGGAAGTCACAGCCTGCGTTACACCGGCAAATCCGTTAAGCATCCCCGTGTTCATCGCATAGAAGCCGTCGCAGATGCCATTGTTCACGACATCAATTTTTCTTTCGATGTTCGAGAAGTCAGAGGCCAGAACATAGCCGTCTACAACGCCGCCGGAATTTCTGCCGTTGTTGCCGAATCCGTTTCCATTGCCGCCCCAGCCGCAGAAAATGGCAAGGAACAGGATGATGATCCACCAGCCATTATCACCGCCGAAGCCGCCCCAGCCGCCACCTGTCATGCCGGTAGGCGCGACGGGCATTGTCATGGTCGGGGAGCCGTCATTCAAACTCATATTTTTCATTCCTTTCGTAGATTCAAAAGATTTATCTCAATCGTGGCCACGATTTTGATCGTTCAACTGTTCGGAATTCCCGAACTATTGCAGCAGTTGCCGGAATTGCCCCGCCACCTGCTGTAGCTGGTTCAACTGCTGCTGCGAGATTTTCCCGTTTCGCACCAGCTTTTCGACCTCTGCTTTTGGATCACCCTGAAAGCTGTTCTGGAATTGCCGGAACTGCTGTATCATGTTCTGGAACTGCCCCATCGGGCCGGGCATCTGCCCGCCGCCGAGGGCCTGAAACAGGGGATTAGCCATCGCTTTCAGCCTCCTTTACTTTTCTCGCCGGTCTAACGCTGGGGGCCGTCAGCTTCGCCACAAGCTCGTCGAACTCCTTACGCGTCACGTATTCCTCCGTCATGTCTTTTCGCGGCGCTGCGGGCGTTATAACGGCCTGTGCGCGCTCCACAAGATCATACGTTGTCATGCTCGGCTTTCCGCTTGCATCGGCCTTTTTCACATACACGACCGGCGCGTTCATATCCCAAAGCGTTACCGCGTTGTTGGGCGCGACGATAAAGTCATTCGCCGCCTGCTCATTCGGAACCCAGATGATCGACTGATTCTGCGGCTGCTGGGGCTGCGGCTGGTAAGCCGACATCTGCGGCGCAGGCTGATACTGTGGGCGCATCATTGGTTCCTGCATTGGCTGGCCGATTGGCTGATTATAAATCGGCTGCTGATACACATACGGCTGTTGTCCAAACATCATTTATCCTCCTTTGCCCAGTAGAACAGCGGGATCTCATTGCCGCTGTCCCATGTGTCGAAATAGCTTCCGTTCTCCGCACAGACCACATGACTGGACAGAGCAAGAACGTACACGCCGCGCGGATGGTCTGCGCAGAAATCCGCGACGGTATAGCAGTCCGGGCATGTGTTCGGGATCACGTTCCGGGTAAAGCCCTGCTGCCGCAGGTAAGCGCTCCACACGCTGTTTGCGCTCGGCAAATCGCCCATGATGAGCCCCTGTAGGCACAGGCCGATATACACCTCGTCCCAGCTCTTCCCGGTCGCCTTTGCGATTGCTCGAACAGTGCAGTCCCCGACCTGCCGCCCGACGGGATTTGGATTGAAATAAGAAAAGCCCATACCGAACACTCCTTTGATGTGTCCAGTATGGGCTTTTTTGCGTTTTGATGTGCCTCAGCTGCGTATCACTTGTGCATCATTTCCGCTCAGTTTGGAAGACTGCCGGACGCGGCCTTCATCCGCGCCATGATCTCCGGCAGGCGGCGCTGGACCGTGGCACGGCCTAGAAACAGCTCCGTCGCGACGTCTACCTGCGGCAGCTTGTCCACAAAATATAGTTGCGCGATCTTCTCATTTTCCCGGCCGAGATTGGCCTGATAGATCACGGCCTCCATATCCTTGCGGGTCAGTCGGCCCAGTTCCGGCGGCAGTTTGGCTCTCGCCTGCGGTGCCATTGCCTCCGCCTCCTTACTTTTCCTTGTGCTTTAGCACGGCAATATTTCCTTTATTGCCGACTTCGAGATCCAGCGCAGCGGCCAGATCGCGCACCTTGACGTAGTTCGTGCCGTCTTTCAGGATGCGTTCAACGGCGACTTCCTTGCCGTCCACGATGATCTTGCTCTTTTCTACCATTTCGGTTTCCTCCTCTGCATTTTTTCCATCTTCGAGGGCCATCACGGTATGGCCCTCGCTTACCAGTACGTCGCCGCGCAGGAGATTGGCGTCCGTCTTCAGATATTTGCTACCAATCAACAATTTAAAATCTTCCGTTGCGGGCCAATCGTCCAGCATACAGTAGGTGGTGCAGGAATTCCCCTGCTTTTTGTAGAGCGCGGCGACGGCCTCGCAGCCTGCGGCCACGGCGCAGAGCGTCATGAGGCCGGAGCAGTCCGTCTCCACTGGCTTTGTGATCTTGCTCACGTCCCATCCAACAGCTCTGGCGGCCTCATACGCCGTGTTCCGGTCAGACATGTCGTAACCGATATTCCGGTTTTTAATCGCCGCCTCGCACGTCTGTGCGGCCCGCTCGGCCTTTTTGCGGCTCTTGTAGCGCAGGACGCCGAGCCAGCGTCCATTATACCAGTTGGAAATGTTCAGCTCCCGCCCGGTCTGGTTGCCGGGCCGCTGGTTCCAGCCTCCGGTTTCGCCGAGGCTGGCCTGTCCGATCTTGACGCTCATTTCTGAGGAGCCTCCTTCGTTGCGCCGTCGATCGCGTCCTGCGCTTTCTGCGACTGCGTGCCGAAATAGAACGTGATAACAGTCAGGAAGATGGTCAGGAAGTCCTTGCCGGTGATATCGCCGCGCAGGGCGAGGACGGCAAAGATGATCGTCAGTCCGAGCGTGACGATGGACTTGACGCTCAGAAGATTCCCGAGACGTTTGATGATGTTTTCCATATGTAGACTCCTTTCAGTCCTTCAGCACGATCTCTGCGATGCGTGCTGCCGCTTCCGGGCCGTATTTCTCGGCCCATTTGTCCATGTACTTCTGCGCGTACTTCGCGCGGTTTTCATTTTTGGCTTTCCAGAGGTAGAAGCCGCTGGAAGCCGTTGTTTCGGCCAGCACCGCAAGCGTGATCTCCGTCAGGTCTGCCCCTGCCGCGCAGGCGATGATGAGCGCGAGGCTGACGAGCGCGCTGCAAATCAGCCATTTTTTACTAAACTCCATTGCTATGCCCGCACTGCGCCTCCAGCTGGTGTAAAAACTTCTTCACGTCGCCGTTCCCGCCGAGTGTGACGTATTTCTGCCCGGCGATCAGGCGCTCGGCCATTGGCATTTCTTCCGACATGATAGTCAGCCGGAGGATCGCCAGATACTGTTCGTCCTGATGCTCCTGCATTTTCCCGAGCTTTTTGTCGATCTCTGCAAGGTGCGTCTCCTGCGTTGTGGCCTTGCCGCGCTTTTTCTGTATCGCGCTGACGACGGCGTTTACTACCGCCGTCAGCGCGGACGAGCCGAGCACGGCACAAATGATCGTGATGGTTCCAGCATCCATTTGTTATGTACCTCTCTATTTCCGGCGGGCTAATCGTCCGCCATTTTGATGTAGGTGGTGGTATCGTCTGAATAGCTGATGCTCGGCAGCGTCGTTCCGCCGAGGACGGCGTAGAGGGCCGGGTAGGCCGTCTGATTGAAGGTCGAGCCATCGCAGGCGTGCCACGGGGCGGAGAGGACACGGACGGTCGTGAGCGTGTCCCCGACGCGGTGTCTCGGTTCCGTCAGCTTCTCGAATGCGTCGTCCGGCATTGGATCCTCCGGCGCGTCGCCCGCCCGCCAGACCTTTGCGGCGGTCTGCGCAGCCAGAAAATTCGCCGCCGTGAACGGCGTCCCGGACTCCAACGGCCTGTCCTCCGGACGGATCCATTCATAGCGCAGGTGGTTCCCGTCCGCATCATACACGCCATACCGGACAGCGCCGTTTGCGAGGCCGTTTGTGCCCTGTCTGTCCTGCATGGCTCATTCCTCCAACGCTTTGATGTAGGCATGGCTGCGCGAGTCTGGCGTAATGCTGGGGATTTTCTTTTTGCTGTGCGTGAAGTCTTGGTGGAGCACGTACGCATCATTTGACGACAGGATAGCAATAGTACTCTCGTGGCAAGCTCTTATCTCTGCGAGTGGACTGCTTGGCGTGACTGTCTGCACTGTAATGCCATCTGCATCAAACAGCGTTATAACCCCAGAATCCCAAGCACACAGAATGCCCGTAACAAGCTGCAAGTTGGATGCGTGATCGTCATCGTATGACCCCGAATACATTTGCTCAAATGTATTTCCGCCGTCGTCAGATCTGTATAACGTGACCGTGCCCGGCTCGATACTCATCTTGTATTTTGCTACTATAGTATTTCCTGATACCGTGTAGCTGTCCAACTCAGGGCTACCTGACGCTGACGTGTGAGGAATGGAGACAACCATCCAGCTTGACACGGGATTTTGCAGCGATTGCGTCTTGTAGACTGTTGCAATCTTCGTATATGGCGCATATCTACGCGAAATGTAATACCAGCCAGTAGCTTCGTCGTAGAAATCTACATACCTATCATTATCAGTCCAGTTGTCGCTCGTCCATGTCGTTGCAGCTGATTCTGCAAGTACGGACGCGCTATGTAGCATATCAACTTCAATCCAGTTTTGTGTATTTGTATTATACCAGTCATAAACCCAGAAAAAGTGATAGTATGTTCCATCAAAGAATAATCTCCGAACATAGTTCCTTTGGCTAACGTTAAAGAGATACTCAGTAGTTATCTGAGAAATCTTCCAACCAGTTTGCTGTAACTGCTCCGTATAGAGAGCAACATATGCATAGTTATTGACGCCAGTATTGAGATACGCCAGCCCCACATATTGTCCCTGCCAGTAATGCACGGACAGCACAGAAAGAAGTTGTATCGCCGAATCGTACCTACTCAGGTCAGATGGGGTAATATCAGTCCAACTGACTAAATCTGTAGAGCAATACAGATGTCGTTTCTTACAGTAAAACCAGTACCCATTCGCGTATGAAATTGAAGATTCTTCTTTGTTGCCATTAGATCCTGTCGGCAGTAATTCGGCGCTCCACGGTGCCGCGCTGGCGCTGACTCGCAGCGTCTCGAACAGCTCCGGGTACTGGTCTTCACTGATGTATCGGCCATCGCATAGAAGCCATGCGTCGGAACGATCTGTTCGCGTTGAGATCTCAATATCGCCTACTTTGGCCGTGCCCTGTGCGAGCTTGCTGAACGCGTCGTTTACGGTCGGGTCTTCCGGTCTTGCGTCGGCGTTCGGCCAGATCTTCTGGGCTGTGGCGTCGGACAGGAGATTGGCCTTGTTGAGGGGCGTTCCCTCGACGGTGGGGGCGTCCTCGCGCTTGAGGTATTCGTAGTGGTCGAGCGTGCCGTCGGCGTTATACACGCCGTAGCGGATCGCGCCGTTCGCCAGAACCTGTGTCGGTTGTCTGTCTTTCATGTCAGTAATCCTCCTGCGGCGCACTCCGCCGCGCCGGTATGGCGAAAAGTTTTTGCAACGTTGACGATCAATTCTTCGCAGAGCGCCAGAATGCGCTCGATATCGTTCGCGCCGGTGTAGGTCAGGCGGCCCAGTTCCGGCGCGTCCGGCGTCCCGGCAGGATACGTGAGCGCGTCACGGATGTTCTGTATCTGCTGCCGGTATTCCGCCGCCTGTGAGGCCGTTATAATGTCCGTTGCCGCCCAATCTGTTTTTGCAGACCATGCGATACTCACGCCGCAGACCGGCGCAAGACGCGCCGCCAGATAGTTCAGGGCGGTTCCCACGCGATTGAGATCAGCGGCGTTGTACGCGCCCTTCATCCCGGTCAGCCATTCCGCCTGTTCGGCTGCGGTCATGGCAGCAAAGCCCTTCGCGGCCAACTCGTGCACGCGTGCGACGTCCGCTGCCGTTCGGTCGGTGATGAGGGTGTCAATGATGGTGCTCATAATATTCTCCTCAGAAGCAGAATGCGAACGCCGTGCCGCGCTCGTTCGTCGCGTCAAGATGGGTCGGCTCGCCTCCGCCGCTGGATGCGCAAAAGGTGTAGTCCGAGGTTCTCATCGGCGAACGCAGCCACCAGGAGCTCATGCCGCCGTTCAGGGTCTTGACCGCGCTGCCACTTGCCCCGTAGTATGCATACTGCGAGCCTTCTCCGGTTTCTGAATTCTTGGTCGAGTTGAACACCTCGACCTCACTGAGCAAGAACAGCTTGTCTGATACTGTCGCAAGCCACGAGTCGCTGCTTTTTGTCGCCGTCGTCTTACTGACCTCACGGATGCCGCTCTGTACCTCTGCTGGCATGAGCGCAAGAACGGCGGGCAGATGTGTTTTGCGCATTGCGCACTCCTTCCAGCCGCCTGCATTTATACTGGTACTGTTCATGGCATAGGCCGTGCCGTAGCAGTTGTGCAGCTGGAACGTCAGCGGAGCCTTGCCGGAGCCGTCGGCATAATCGTCGTGGTTCTTGCCGATGATATCGATCTGGTAGTCTGTTCCGTCGATGGTCATGGTCTTGCTGTCGCCCACAGCCCAAGTGTCGGGAACCTGGTTGGATTGGCAGAACGCAATGATCGTCTCCCAGCTGTTATTCGCGAATACGGAATCAAACAGTCTGATATCTGCCGTCTGCGTACCGATCAAAACCGTCTGTGTTCTGCTGTTGCCGTTCAGCGAAGACGTCACGCTCCACTCGCCTGCCTCGGAGAGCTCCAGCGTACACGTACCGTCCGCGCCCGCCGTCCCGCTGACGGTTTTGGAACCCTTTGTGGCTGTGACAGTCGCACCCGCGCTTGTTGTGACGATGAGCTGCGGCGTGACGCCGGTCTGGATTGCCTGAATGGCCGACACAAACCCGGACGGGTACACCAGCTGCGCAGCCGTGCCGCCCTTCGCGCGGATCGCGTCGGCGACCGCCGTCAGGTCAGCCGTGTTTGTCAGATATTCCGCCATCAGAAGCTCCCTCCATTCGCATCAGGAATCGCCGCAGCCGCCCACGCGCCGTTGACCACACGCAGGAATTTGCCGTTGTCGGAAGATGTTACGGCAACAGGAGCCATATAGTCTGTCCCAGCTTCAGCCTGTGCAAGATATCCGTTACTGCCCTTGATAAGTCCGGAGAAAGTGGTGGAAAGATTAGTGCCTATATCTGAATTTCCCCAGCCGCGTAACGCCCCTTTATAAGCCATCACTTGGCCTCGTGTCGCGCTTGCAGGCGCACGTAGCGCACTTTCCGGAGGATGTATACTCCATACCGGATCTGTACCTGATGTTGGATGTTGCATCTCAATGGAGCGTATTACGACTCCAGCTCTCGCAACCGTAAAGACTGCGTTCACAATGTTGTTTGATTCAGCGGCATCTATAGACACTCTCGTCAGCGGGTAATATATCCCGTCATATTGCGCATAACACTGCTTCTGTTCCAGAATCGCGTTGCGAACCTCATCATATGTTTTGCTCGGCGTGACCGGAATTGGCATACTTTCATCGTCTGTTCCGTCTGCCGTGCAATCGATGATAAAAACATCTGCATAATCCGTTCCAGGCGTGGCGGCACTGACACCGCCCTCTCCGTCGCCCTTCAGGATGCCGCTTGCCGTGATCTTGTTCTGCTTCCCGCTCCATTCGGCTTTGTTTTCGCGCACGTCGCCGATGGCCTCGTCGATCTGCGCGCCGGTATACTGGCTGTTGTACGCCATGTGATCACTCCTTCATGCATAGAAAATCCTCGCCGTCTGCCGTTTTCAGCGGCCGCGGCTGACCAAGCGGGATAAATCCGTAATTGTCGTTCCAGCTGCCGTCCGCGCTCTGCGCGAACAACGAAATGCGGTATTCTCCGTCTCCGGACATCAGAAAATCGTCGTAGACCTCAAAGGTGCGCTGCGTACCCGCCGGGGTCTGTGAGAAGGACGCGATCAAAGCGCCCTTCCCGCGGCCCCAATCCTCTCCGGACTTCGTCGCGCGGCACTCAAATGCCGTGTAGGCGATATCCGACGAGAACGTGACGGTGATGGAGTCGTACCCGGCCACTGCCGAGATCTTGTTGCCGGTGATGGAGAATGTCAGCTCCGGCGCGGCCATTACGCGGCGCTCCACGTCCCGGCGGCGTTCTTTACGAAGACCTTCACGATCTTCACGCCGTCGCCGGAAGACGCCGATTCAAGGTCTGCGCCCTTGACGGTGACGTTGATGGCGGTGTTCTTCTTGTATCCGCCTGCCGTGCCGCTGACGTTCGTGGAGCCGCCCGTCGCCGGGATCTGCGTGCCCGCCGTGTGCAGGCTGCTCGTCGCCGGGACGACGCGGACGGTGTATTCCTCAAAGTCCACATCGCAGACGAAGGAGAACGCCGCTGCGTCGTAGCCCGTGACCTTGGAAATGCGGCTCTTGTCGGGGCCGGTGATGGTCACGGCGGGGATCGAGGTGTTGAGCGTGATGGAGTCGCTGGCCGCAGCCGATTCGTTGCCGACGTCGTCGCGCACCTTTACATAGATCGTCTTCAGGCCGTCGCCGTCCGGGAGCGTAATGGATTTTGTGGCCGCGTATGTCCCCCACGACGCATCCGCCTCCGTTTCCGCCGCCTTTGTGCCCCAGATCTTCATCTGGTAGCCGGTCGTCGCCGCGTCTGTGACGGAGATCTTCGCGGTGACGGTCGCGCTGGTCGCGTACTGTGCGCCGTCATTCAGTGTGATCGATAGGCCGGCAGGGGCCAGCGTATCCAGCGTTAAATTAAAAAAACTCGCCATTCTGTTTTATCCCCTTTCTTCGCTTTTGAGTTCGATGTACAAAAAGCCGCCAGGCCTTTCGTAGATGGTTTCTGTGCCCAAGCGGGCGGATTTGATGCCCATGGAGCCGATGAACAGCTCCAGAATGCGTTTGATTCCAACTGCCAGCATGTCAGCCCTCCACCAGATACAGCGTCCGCGCGTTCTTTTCGTCCAGCGCGTCATAGTCCGATTTTGTCAGCACGCGGATCTCGTCGATCTGCGCGGATGCAATGCCTCCGCCGCCAGAGCCGCCGCCAGCGCGCACGGAAACGTTAAAGGAAACGTCGACCGGATCGCGGTTATCAAGTTCAAATTCAATGCCGCCCATCACAACACCGCCTTTGAAAGCGCGTGCGTAACGTCGATCTGCTTGATCTCCGAGCCAATCACGTCACCGCTCTTGAATTTCACGCGCACCTGCATCTGACAGAGCTTCGGGAGCCGAAAGGTCTCCTGCTGGGTGAGGGGAAACAGAAACTTTCCGTCCTCGTATCCGATCTCTCCCGGATAGCTCTTTTGCAGATAAAGCAGAGAAATTTCCACCTTTTCAACGCTTGCAACGTCCAGCGGCTGTCCTTTATTCTTGATGGTAACACTAAGGTTATACGAATCTCCCTGTACCAAATGCCGCACCTCCGTTCTATGTGCCGATAATCTTGCATTCTGCCGCCGCGATTCCGCTGAGGCGAATGTCCATACTGGTGATCGTTCCGGTGATCTTCGTGCCCCACGGCGTTGTGGTCTGCACGTAATCGCCCGGAGCTTCCTTGTCCATGACAATTTTGACACTGTGCGTCTGACGGCGCATATAGTAGTCAAAGACGTGCTGCGCGACGGCGGCAACGTTGTCGCTGTTAACCAGCGTAGCGTCGCGCACCTCGATGACGTTCGGCTTGGTCTGCGTGGTGGCGTTCGGATTGGCCTTGGACGTGACCGACGTCGTGTGATAGTAGGTCGTACCTCCGACCTCCACGCTCTCTCCGCTTCCGGACGTCGAATAGTTGTGTGCCGTCACGCGGATCTCCGTGACCACTGCCGCCGTTTCCACGCTGCCGCCCGTGTATGTCCGTTCAAGCGGGACCGTGACAGGAGAGGCAGCTGTGAGCCTCCGGACGCGCACGCCACGCGACGCGCTTGTGTCAATGGTCGCACGAAGCGCGAAAACGATCTGTTGCAGCGCTTCTCGTTTCGTGCAGTCCGGGATGTAGCCGGTCACGGTCTCGCTTTCCAGCGCCGCGTCGAAATCCAGCGTGAAATGCGCGCCGAGAATCGAGGCTATCAGCTCCTTCGCGTTTTTGCTGCTGTAGACCGCCGCCGCGAAAGGCTCGTCGTCCAGAATGCCGAGCGCGTCCTGGCAGGATACATCATAGAGCCGTTCACTCGACCGGGACGAGCTCTTGATGTAAAAGACGCCGATCAGCTTTGCGCCGTCGTAGGCGCTGACGGGCTGCTTCTCCTGAAAAATGAAGTCGATATCATCCGAGTTGTCGAGCGTGAAATCCAGTGTGTTGATCTCCACGTCGTCAGAAATCACGCTGACGCCCTCGGTGACGTTGACGCTGCGCAGATCCTCCCGCTCGAATTCCCGGACGATGCCGAAGAATATCTGACGGAGCTTCGCATAGCGGTACGGCAGGCTCGTCTTTTTCAGTTCAATCACGAGTTTGTTGTAGCCCGTGACGGGCTTGGCGCAGAAATATTTCTGGCCGTCCGGCGTGAAGTCCTGCGACGCGACGGTTGTCTCGCCGTTGTACCACGTCATGGTCAGGGCGCTGCAATAGTCGCCGGTGCCACCGTCAAAATAGAGGTAAATGCCGGAGCTTGCGAACGTGCCGTCCAGCGTGATAGTCAGCGTCGGGTTCGCGTCAAAGGTGCAGTCCGCTTTGCTCGGAGCCGAAGACCAGAACGCTGCCCGCTCGGTCGTGAGGATCGGGCGGGAGCCGTCCAGCGTCCATTGGTTCAGCTCGTTTGTCGCTACAATGACCGGCTCTGTGCCGTATGGCAGCAGGGACAGATCGGAGAACGGCTGCGCGGCTGTGCCCGCCGTGCTGGCTGCCTCCGCCGCGCCTACCGCGACGTCCTCATAGATCACACGTACACTCATGCCGGAGTCCTCTTGGGCTTCATGGCGATAAAATTGATCGTCAGATTGCCCCAGTCGTTGCGCCCGTCGTAGCTTCCTGCAAGCTCATCGTCGCCGTTTGCCACATAGGCGTCAAACGTCAAAACAGATTGCGCATACGGGACAGTCAGAACGTGGCTATCGACTGGCGCGGAAATGTTCTCGTAAAACGCATCATATTCCGCAAGATCAGACGAAACAGGATCGATCTCCAAACTGTAATTGTAAAATGTACCGATAATGTCGCGCGTCATCGCGCCGGTCATCACGCGGCCCGCGTTATCGCCGTCGAGGACGGAAAACGAACGCTTTAGGCTCACAACATGCAGATTCGGATACTCCTTGCCGTCAAGGCTCAAAATGCTTGTCATGCCTTCACCCCCGCAAGCTTCACGCCGACGCGCTGTGTTTCCTCGTTGTTAAGGTTATACACCGCGCGGCCAAGTTCTCTGTGGTCAAGCTGCATAACAACCGTGATCTGTCTGCCGCCCATGCCGCCCGTTTCGTTCATAGCCTGTTTGAACGCCTGCACCATTGTGGCAAGCGGCGTTTCGATATTCGTTCCGCTTTTCTGGTCTCCCAACACAGCCATAAACTCCCGGTTCGGCGGGATGACCGCGCCGGAGGCTAGGCGGGGCAGCGACACACGGGAAACAGGCGTGATATTGATGCCAAATGATTTTCCGCCAACAAGCGGAACCCAGTCTGGAACTTCAAAGTGGATTTTGTTCAAAGCGGAAATCAAAAGGTTAATTCCGTCAATGATGAAGTTAATCGCGCCTTCGACCGTACCGACAATGAGATTCCAAACGCCTTTCAGGATATCGAGGACGCCATTCCAGGCTTTTTTCCAGTCGCCGGTGAATACGCCGGTCAGGAAGGTAATAAGGCCGCTGATGATCTTTTTCCATGCGTTGTACTGGTCGGAGAACAGCTTTCCGATTGTTTCAAAAATCGCAGCAAGTGCCGGGTTCTTGCCCTGCAGCCATGCAATAAATGCGCTCCACGCATCTTTGATGGAGTTTACAATCGCGTTCCACGTCTGCTTAAGCCCTTCCCAGATCTGCTTTGCACCTTCCGCTGCAAGCTTCAGGTCTCCCGTAAACACGCCTTTGAAGAACTTCCCGAATCCGTCTATGATTTTTTTCAACCCTTGAATCAGCTCTTCCCCGTGCCCGGTAAAGGAAACAAGTGCCACCAAAGCGGCAACAAACCCGGCAATCAGAAGAGGTATCCAGCTGCCCGTCAGGAGGCCGATTCCGATACCGGCAGCGAGCAGCCCGGCGATAATAGTCAGCGTGTTTTCCAGCGTGAATCCGTTGTTGATTACGTCCTTGATGCCAACAACGAGCATGGCAAGACCGCCTACCACAAGGGCGATGCCTGCCGCTATCGGCCCGAATGCGAGCGCAAGCCCGCCCGCGAGGGCCGCGAGCCCGGCAATCATGCCGAGAAAATTAGTCAAGTCGATACCGTTGTTCCATGCGTCCAGCCAGAAATAGACAAGCGCAAACGCGCCTGCGGCCGCAAGTGCGATGCCGCCGATCTTGCTTAAGCTGTCTGTAAACATGCTGGCGATTTTCCACGCGAGCAGTCCGGCCGCGATCGCGCCGACAACGCCGAGGATATCGTTCAGCTTATCTTCGGCAAGATCCAGATTCGAGAAATCCGGCGTGATCCCGCTCGAGTCGGAAGCGCCGCCCGCTCCGCCTCCGCCGCCGGACGCCTGATTGCTGGTGATTTGGTTGATCTCGTCAAATCCGGCCATGCTTTTGCTTGCGTCTTCTGCGGCAGCGCCCACCCCTTCAAGGGCTTCTTTTTCGGCATTCAGGTCTTTCGCCGCCGAAACCTGCGCGCCCCAGCTCTTCCCGGAAAGCATTCCGAAAAACTTTGCGATTGCCGTCACGACCTGTGCCAGAATGTTGACCAGCTTTACAAAAACCGGGATCACGACTTCGAGGATCGGCTGTGCAAGCGTCAGAAGAGCTGCTTTCAGTCGCGCGATAGATGCACGGGCCGCCTCGTTCTGCATGATCGTCTCGCTAAGCCAGCTGCGCAGCTGGGAAAGGCCGCGGGACAGGACAGTAAAGACCAGCGCGCTCCTCAGTACTCCGCTTAATCTTCTCCCGAATTTATTCATGCTTTTTTCGACGCGCGCCGACGCTTCGGCCATGCGGGCCGAGGCTCCGCTGGCGTCTGTGATCTGCTGTACCAGCTCACCGGCTTTTGTCTTTGCCTCATCAAGCGCTTTTGTCTGCTTTATCACCTTATCGGTGATACTGGCGTACTGATTTCCAAGGCGCTCCGCCGTTTTGTTTTGGTCAGCAAGAATCTTTTCCTGCTCCTTGATCTGCGCGGCGACCTCTGCCTGCCGGGAGTAGGCGTCTATGTAGTCCGCCGGATTGGCCGTCGCACTGCCGGACGTGATCCCTTTTAGCCGATCTGCCTCCGAGCGGAGCGATTTCAGCGCGTCTTCCGTCTGCTTTGCGGACTGAAGCGCAGCGTCCAGCTCCTTTTTAAGCCCGCTCTGCGTTCCGGTATCCTCATTCAGCTTTGCTTCCATCTTGTCGATTTTCGCAGACAGCGTATCAAGCTCCTTCTGCGCCTTTTTCGCGTCTGCGTCGACGGTGACCACAATTTTCCCATCTGCCATATTTTCACCACCTTTTCGGTTGATTTTTGTCATTATTTGTGTTATCTTCCAAGTAAGGAGGGAAGAAATATGAGTGATTGCATTATCCAAATCAGCCGGGACAATTCTTTTTACGGTTCTGGCCTGACCGTCGGCGTTGCATTGGATGGCTGTGATGTCGGCACGCTGAAAAACGGTGAAGAACTTCGAGCTGTGGCCGCTCCGGGCCAGCACGAACTTTCTTTTTACCGGTATCGCCGTCTGGATAAAGCCATATCCTTTGCCATTGCCGAAGGGCAGCAGAATGCTTTTTTTACCATCAAAATCAACGCCTCGAACCGCGTTGACGTTGTTGGCGGGCTAAAAACCAAGAAGCAGGCGAAACGTCCCAGCGGTTGCCTGACTGCCTTGATTGTGTTTCTTTGCCTCGCTGTCTTTATCGGTGCGGCCTTTGCTTCCTGCGGGTCGTCTTCCAAGCCCGAAAAGGTTGGGGAATCAAGTTCTTCTTCGCAGCAACCACAGCAGCAGACTGATTCCAGCCTCGAAACATTTGACGTTGGGGATCAGGTCGTTCTGGACGACGTGACGGTCACGCTGCTCAGTGTTACCGAGAATTCCGGCCAGAATTACGTTTCCCCGGATGAGGGAAAGGTTTTTGTTCTGTGCGAATTCGAGATCGAAAACAATTCAGCCCGCGATATTGCGTCCAGCACCATGCTCTCTTTCGAAAGCTACATCGACGGCTATACCACCAGTCTTAGCCTCACCGCCATGATGAGTTCCGACGAGCCGCAGCTTGACGGCACAATTGCCGCCGGAAAGAAGATGAAGGGCGTTGTCGGGTACGAAGCGCCGCAGGGTTGGATTGAGATCGAGATTCGATTCTCTCCAAGCTTCTGGGGTAGCGAAATCATTTTCGAGTATAAAAAATAAGTTTTTCTCGCTGCCGCCCCTAACCGGGGCGGCTGTTTTTTGTCCCGACGCCCCATGCGGCGAGCAGATCGTTTTCAGCTTCCGAGTATGTCGTTTTCAGGTCGACGATATCCCGGTTGCGCCGGTAGAATTCCCTCTCCCGCTTGTCCAGGCTCTTTCCCCTGGCCTTTTTGTCCCGTATGGAAACCACCTGTGCAAAAAGACAGTCTCCGATCTCCTGATAGTAGGCAAGGAACGAATACCAGTGCAGGTATTCCAGTGCCCGGACTTCGCAGCCAGCAATGCGGTTGATGGGCGCGACATAGAGGTCGAAGTCCTGCGCCCATGACATGATCTCTGGCTGTTTTCTCTTTTCCTGGTTCTCCTGCCCGTGGTCGATGAAGCGGAAGCACTGGTTCAGGGCTTCCTGATAGTCGCTGACGGGCATTTCGTCGAAGCCGGGATAGAAGATGGTCAGCGCCACTTCCGCCTTTTCCTGCTCGTCCAGCCCTCTGTCTGTCAGGGCCACGAGGATATCGAGAACCGCGCGGTAATCGGATTGGATCGGATACGTTGTGCCGTTCACGTCGACCGTGGTCGGCAGCGCCCAGATCACTTTTTCCATTTTGCTGTGTATTTCGCGATTCTCGGGTTAGTCTTCTTCTGCTCCGCTGCGAAGCTCGTGTCGATCTGGTCGATCACGGCCAGCATGAGGTTGCACCATACTGGCAAGCCGTCTGCCAGCGCGTAGACGTTCATTGTGCCGAACAGCGCCGTGCAGACGGGCTTCGCGAACAGGCTGTCGATCATGTCCCGCATTTCCGCGTCGCGGCGGCGGGCAATGGCGAAAATCTCCTTCTTGTCCGCGCAGTGGTCGATTTCGGTCTTGTACGCCTCCTGTTTCTTGTCCAGTTCGTCAAACGTGTTGAAGATCTGTTCAACAAACGCGCTATCCGTCGGGTTGAAGGAAACTTCCGCCGCGTCGTTCAGCTTGAACGATACGATACCGGTTTCAAATTTGATTTCAGGCATTTATGCAGCCTCCTTAATCCGAATCCGGCGTGAACGTGATAGTTCCATCCGAACCGCGCGCTGCGGTTCCTGTTGTCCTGTTTCCGCCGTATGTCACTTCAATGTCCGAAGCAAGAACGCCGCCGCCCTCGCCTCCGTCTGTCGTGACGAGCACCGCGCAGGCGTCATACTGCTCTGCAAACGATTTCCCTGCGGAGTCCTGCAGGTATGTGTGGATGATCAGGCATTTCTGATTTACCAGAGCGGCATGGTCCTTCTCCACGACTGCAAGATTGAGCAGATGGTTCATCACGTCGTCACCGCCTACAATCTCACTGCCGGAAAAGCTCTGTGTCATTTCTGGTGTCTGTGCGTTCGTGTACACGTGCCCCAGAATGTCCTTCTTCGTTTCCTGCCCCCAATCGTAGTTGATGGAGCTCTCCGTCACCTTGACACCCATCGCCGACCACTTCGATGTGGTGCTATCGCTGGTGTCCAGAGCGGTAATCAGCATTTCACGGACTGCGCTCTCGCCGTTTTTTGCCGCGATTGTGTATTTATTTGCCATAGTTAAATCACCTCATATGTCAGTTTCATTAGAATTTGATGATCCTCTGTGCCGTCCTCATACCGGGCGAACAGGGCCGAGCGGCTGACAGCTTCCATGCGCCGGACGCGCATCCCGTCGCCCAAATCCGGCGGGTTCTGCATGGCCCAATCCCCGAAACGGTTCAGCATGGCGTCGCATTTCAGGCGCTTGTCGTTGCTGTTTCCGGGCTTGATGCGGGCGATGATCTTGAATTGATATTCCGCCTCGTGCCCTCCGAGGATGAATTTTCGTGTGATGTACGCGCCCTGAATGGCGGACAGGGCCATACTCGCTGAGTCGGCGGCGAGGAATTCATAATTAATCGTTGCGGCCGGTATGTCGTCGTCCGAGAAGGAATTTGCCCAGATCATCATCTTTCGGGAGATATCCTGTTCTTCCTCCGCAGATACCAGCCTTTTTTGCTTTTCAGAGTCCATTCTTCACCGCCTTATCCGCTACACGGATCCATTTGTCGAGGTTTTCGGCCTTTGAAGCCTCAAACCAATGTGATTGCGCCTGATTGTGTCCTGACGTGTTGAACACAAGATTTTTGTCGGTCAGTACCTTTGTCCCGCCTTTCGGCGCGTAAGTGCTGCCGGTCTCCGGATCTACCATGACTTTCCCGTAATATAGAAACCGTGCATACGGCCCCGGATAGATGATCGCATTACCAACCACCTGCGTTCTCTGGTCGAGAGAACCAGTCAGGAATGGCACATATGTGGCTGTGTCCTTTCTTGCCTGAAGTGCGACAATATGCTCCGCTTTGGTACACGCCTGCGCGATTGCCTCATGCAATTCATCAAAGCCGTCTGCCTTTACGCTGAATTTCAGCATATTAGGCCCCTCCGACTTCGAAGTGTCTTATGTCCTGGCTTCCGAAGTCCTTCATATCGACCTTTGTGACCTTGTAAACGTCGTCATAGAGCATTTCAAGCGCCTGCTCGGTCTTGTCCGGCTCCACGACTTCACCCTTAATAAAAAATGTCGTGCCGCCGTTGCCGTCCGTGGAGAGCGTCCACAGGCCGCTTTTATCGGCTGCTCGCCAGAATTCCTGCGGGCCGACGTAGCGCTTCTCTGTGCCTGTCACGCCGTCTACGGCTGGCGTAGAGAACGGGATGTAAAGATTCACCGCATCCGCGCCCTCAAGCCCGCTCTGGCGGACGTTGGCCGCCTTGGAGGCTTCCAGCAGAACGCCGCGCAGGACGGTGATGTAGGTTTTCTCCACGTCCTTAAATGTCGCCGGGTCTGTCTCCTGCGAGACGTTGTAGATGGTTACGGTGTGGGGGAACATGGACACGGCCCATACCCCCTTGCTTTGAGTAATCCGGTCGGTCCGAGGTACGCCAGCACGATCTCCCGGCGGCGCGTCTCCGTCCGCTGCATATCTGCCTGCGACAGATTGCGTGAGCCAAAGCTGCGCGACCAGCCGCCTACCGTCTCACTCGATACCGGCCTGTCGGTCGTGTAGACGAGGCTGTCCAGCTTCCCGGTGTCCTGCTCCAGCTCAGCCAGTGCGCAGACGCAGTTCTGGACTGCTTCGAGCTTATCCCCGGCGGCGGAGCGCGCGCGGCTCATGGTAATGTAATCGACGTAAGCCGACGCCTTGCGGGCGAGGCCGCAGAATTGCTCTTCGTCCAGCGCCGTCCCACGGTACACGGTCGCGTAAAACTCATAATCGGCGTAGATCATGCTGCGCCCTCCTTCCGGTCAGCCTCCGCACCCGTCACGCAGGCGCGGAGGCTCGATTTTACTTGCTGACGTCTGCGCCGATGAACAGGCCGCAAGGATCGGGCACGACCGGGATAAACAGGCCGCTTGCCTTTGTCCAGGTGGTCTTCGGGTCTGGCGTTTCCCACTGGGTGATTGTGATATACTGCTGCGCGCTCTTGTCGGTGTACGGTCCATAGCCCTTTTCTTCCGGCGTCACGCCCCACAGGCCGACGCCGAAGGAATTGGCCATGCCGTTGGAAAGGAACGCAACCTTGTCCTCCGGGAAGAAGCGATACGTCTTTTCCGCGCCGTTTGCGGCCTGCGCCTTATAGCGCTGGTCGTTGGTCGTGATCTGGCCGAAGCCGAACAGCTCGGTAAAGAGGCTGCGCAGTTTCTCGGTGGTGACGTATGTACCAGCGCCGACCGTGCCGTACACGAGGGTCTGAATGCCCTTGTTGGACGCGAGCTTACGCAGGATCTTCGTACCGACGACCATTTCGCTCAGCGCGTGACCGGATGCTGCAGCCTGATCCGCGATTGCCTGAAGCTGGCCGATGATATCGGCCTCTGCGCCGAAGTCGATCTTGAAGCCGGTGTTCGCGGACGGAACGCCGTAATCGACGGTCATGTTGAGATTGTTTTCCTTGATGGTCATCTTGCCGGTCGCGATGACTTCCATCTTCGCGACCTCGGTCCTGACCTTGACCGCATCGGCCATCAGGCGCATATCGTCGAAGACATAGCTCACGATTGCGTTGTCGGCGTATACGCCGTTTTCGTTAAGCAGCTGCACCCGCTCGGACTGGTTGATCTTGCGCTTGATAAACAGCTTTTCAACCTCGGTCTTTTCGAGCGCAGGGCGCGTGGCGATTTCGGCCTCAGTGTCAAAGGCATGGACGGTCGCCATGGTGGGGATCTGTGCGCCGTTTGCGAGGCGCAGGTACTCGGCCTTGAGGCTTTCGGTCTTCTGATCTGGGAACAGCCGGTCGCCGAGGTACGCCGGACGTGCGACGGAAATGTTCTGCGAGAAATCCAGACGGTCAGCGTCGGAAATCAGTTCAAGAATGTCAGGCATGGTGTTTTTCCTCCTTCTTTAGGCCGTAGTCCACACGGGGTACAGGGTCACATTTCCGGTCATTTCGACCTTGGAGACGGCAGCGCCGCCCTTAGACGTGCTCCAGCCGGTCTGGGTGTTTCCGCTCTTGGTCAGCGGATAATCGGTCGAGACGTCGGCATAGGAACCCTCCGCATAGACGTTCTCATCGACGGGCGGCGTGCCGGTACCGTCGTTTTTGTCATAGGTCACAGTAAAGCCGCGCGTAGTCTCCGGCGCGTCTACAAACGTGAACCCCTTGCCGGACAGCGCGGTCTTGGCCGCGGATGCAAGCGACAGGCGGTCTGCCAGCACACGGCCCGCGACCATCACGGAGCCGGGCATATTGCCGTCCGTCACGTCGGTATCCTCAAATACGAGTCCAACGGCGTTCGAGTTGTCGGACGGGAACGGCGTACCGGCCTTTACAATCTTATACTTGCCGTCCTGTACACCCATCGACGCGGGGATCTCGCGGGTTTTCAGGACGAGGCCGACTTCGCTTTCAAGGAAGTTCGGTCTGACTTCTGCTTTTGTGTTTACAACGATAGACATTTTTCAAATCACTCCTTGTTTGGTGTCTGCGCAAACTGCGCGTTGAACTGCTGCGCGTACATTGCGCCCTTGCTCTTTGCCGCCGGAGCGCCGCCCTGACCGACGGGCTTGACAAATGTGGGCGCGGGCTTGTCGGACTGGAATGCGGCCGGGTCTGCTTCGAGTTGAGCCTTGTGCCACTCGTCAAAGCCGGTCAATTCGCCGTCTTTCAACTCGAGGTGCTTCTCCTTGAGGTCTGCAAGGTATGCTTTCTCGGCGGCTTTGGAAGAAAACTTGACGCCCTTAGCCGTGATCGCGCGGTTCATTGCGTCGGCGTAGTCCCGGCTTGCCAGCTGCGCCTTGTAATCTTCTGTTTCCTTGGTGTACCGGCCCTGAAGATCTTCGAGTTGCTTGCGAACGCTCTCAGCGTCCCCGCTGGACTTCCGAAGATCCTCGATATCCTTGTCGCGGTCGGCCAGCTGCTGCCGGGCGGCGTTCAGGTCTTCCTTGGCCTGATCCGCTTTTTGCTTCTCCCGGCCGATGTCGCGGCTGTTCTCGTCAAGGATCTTGTCGACGGTATCCTTATCGAGCCCCAGTCCTTCCAAAAAATCTCGCTTCATGGGTTCTCCTTCACAGCTTCGCTTTGTTCTCGCGGGTCGCGTCCGCTGCTGCCCCGTAGTTTAGCGACTTCGGGCCGGTCAAGATTTGATAAAACAAAAAGAGCCAACCTGTAAGAAAACCTTACAGGTTGGCTCATCGTGCCATTCCGCGCGCTCGATTGCGCTGCGGTATCCGTATTTGTTTGTTATGCTGCCTGGTTTGTAAGGCACTGCGCGATCTGGAGGATAATAAGCATCTGCTCCGTCGTGGCATGATCCAGAAGCAGTTCTAACTTTCTTCTGGATGAATCAGTCGGTTCGGGAACCATCTCCCGCAATTCTTTCCCTGTCATGGTAAACCCTCATTTCTCTTGACTTTGATGGTTTCCCCATGATAGAATGGATTTATCAATGGGGAAGCCCGTTGTGATATGAAGCAGTCCGTAACTTTCCACGGTGGCGGGCTGCTTCTATTTTTTTATTTCGGCATACTGTATCTCGATCCCGTTTCGGACAACTTCTGACTTGCTTTTTCGAGTATGGCGGCAAACCTCATCTAATTTGTTCTCGGTTTCTGCGTCTATCCGAATTCGCAGCATCTTGTCCTTCGGCGTATCGGTCAGTTTTGTGCCTTTGTGGATACCCATCCTTTCGCCTCTCTTTCTTTGTAGCCACATTCAAATAATAGCTTAGCCACATCAAAAAGTCAAGCGATTTTTGGTTTTATCTTTTGATTTCTTCCGCCTTGATGATCTGTGCCTTGACTGTCCCGTCCTTCATGCGTTTCAGCTGGACGCGAAACCCTGCGGCAAGCGCCCGCTCAATGGCGGCTTTCAGTTTTTCGTCAATCATGCGTTCCCCTTAGAAATCAACTTCGAAAGCGTTCCTTTTTCGTCGTCTTCTACCACTTCCCATTTGCCCGGCTTGGTTTTGCCGTTGAGCGGCGCAGGGGCCGAAGCGGAATAAAGGTAATCCTCTCCCTCATCATCAATGATGCGGAGCAGGTCATATTCGACCCCCACACACTCATAGGTTTTCCCATCCGTCAGTCCGAGTAATCCGCCGCCGAACGTCGGCCCTTTGTATCTCACCTTCATTTTTTCTTCACCCCTTTCAGCTTTTCCTCAAAGTGCTTTCCATTTTGCTCAAACCAGTGAACGTCATATCGGAAATTGTCTGTTTGTATTATACCGCCCACTTTTCGCCATTGCAACGATTCTCCGCCGTAGTTCTCAGAAAGAAAACTCGCAACTTTCAGCTGTTTTCCGGAATCTCCGCCGGCTATTTCTCGAATGGAGCCAATTTCCGATCCCTTCGGGACAACGCCGTTCACAATCTCCGTTTTCACATCCAGCGTTTCTTGCAGCCGTGTAATCGGTTCTGTTGCTTTCGCCGCACTGGCCGCAGCCTCGGATTTTGCATCTGTGTACAGAACCCTTGTCCGCTCCGGCTGCTCTGGCAGCTCTGCCGCCTTGCTGAAATCATGGTATTTCGTGTTCAGACTGCGCAGCTTGGCTGCGGCGGCAGTCTCTTTATCTTTAAGTCCAGCGGCTTTATACGCGTTTTTTAAGCGCTTCTGTTTGCGAATTGCCCGTTCGAGCCGTCTTTGCATTTGGCTGGCGCTGTACTGGTCGTATTCCTTCCCGTCGAATGTAAACTTGTGATTCTCCGGTTTCATGTCTTCCAGATCGGCGTCTGTGTATGTGCGTTCCATAACGCCGTCTATGAATGGGTGGAAGGTGTGTCGGCAGTTTGCTAGGCCCCGCCGATACCGGTTACACTACCATAGCCGCAGTTTGTCACAAAATCCGGATAATCGACGCCATTCACTTAATATCACCTCCCCGTTTAATTGCCTTATTCAAGTCCCAACCATTTTTATTGAGCAAATACCTCAAATGCTTTTGCTCAACACCAAGTAAGTCTGCCCATTCTGATATCGTGTGCGACTGTCCGCCATATTCAACCCTTCGGTTGTTTCTTCTGTTATTTGCCTGTGTCTTTTTGTTTGCCCATCGGCAGTTATTCGGTCCATAGTTCCCGTTCACATCAATTCGGTCGATGGTTAATGCTTCTGTGTATCCATTTCCCTCCGCCCACGTTCTGAACGCCGAAAAATCATCTTTCCATTCTTTGCAAATGGTTATCCCTCTCCCGCCGTAATCCTTATAGGCTTTTGAGCTCTCTCCGTAGCACCGTCTGTGCATTTGGCGCCATATTTCATACAGCCGTGTTCCGTATCCTTCGTGTTTTTTGTTCAGTTTTGTCATTCTCTCCGACGCACTGCAACCACAGCTTTTTTGCCTCCCGCTTCGCAGCAAATATCCGCTAACCTCGCATTCTTTCCCACATTCGCATCGACACAGCCATATCGCATTCCCGCTTTTATATCTCTTTGATGGCTTAATTGCTGTAAGTTTGTTGAATTTTTCTCCGCTAATATCAATTAAGTTCCCCATTGTTACGCTCCTTTTCTTTGTGGCTACATTCTAATATTATCGTAGCTACAAAGAAAAGTCAAGCCCATTTTCTTTTTCCCAATGGAACACGCGCCCTTGCCATTCTGAATGGGCCTCCCATCCGTTCGGCCCCAGTACATTTCGTGCGCCGTAGTGCGCTGACACTTCCACAAGGTCTGTCTCTAGGTATTCCATCGACTGTATTGCGTATTTCTGGTTTATCGAATTTATTCCCGTCATAACGGCCCGTCTGGCCGCTACGTCTATCTGGTCTACATGGCCGCTCGAATAGTCGACCGTCTTGATCCCGCTCTCGGCCAGCTGCCTGACGGCGTTGGCGATTGCCTGATTGTAGCTGATTGCCCCGCTCTGGATCTGCATAGATGCGGAATCGAGCGACCATTGATAGGCCTGCGCAGGCGGAAGCATCTTCTGGCCGTTGTCCACGAGGAAGCCCAAAGATCGCGTCAGATTTCGGAATTCTCCGAGCGTCTGTCTGCGGATCGCGTCGATATCGGATGCGTCTACCAGCCGTTCTGGCTTTGTTACGTCGGCCAGCGTGATAAGGTCGTTGTAATAGCGCTGGTTTCGCTCCACAACATCGTCGAGCAGCTTGTTCAGTTTTTCCTCGCTGACGTCCGCCGTCTTCTGGATCGCCTTTCTGATTTTCTTGAGGTCGATGCCGTGTGACCGTAGCGCCCGAATATCCTGCACCGTGACTTCGTTCAGCTGATCCGCAATTTTAAGCCGGGAACAAACCTCATCCAGCAGCGTATCTTCCAGCGCACGGAACAGCTCCGCGAGTTCTTCCGGGAGGGCGTCGAGCAGCTCCGGACTGAACGGATACTTGACCTTTCTCATTCGACCTCAGTCGGGGCGTTTGCGTCTGTCATGTCCTGCGCCCTCGGCAGCATTGCCTTTGCAGTCGCTTCGTCCTCGCCGTACCATTTTGCGCGGTATTCCCAGTGGTTCAGAATTCCATCAGCGAGGTCAAGCCGGTCGTTTGCCCGCTCTTGTTCCTTCTTCTCAGCGTCGTCAAGGATGGAATCGCCCCAACTGTAATCGGCGTTGTACGTCCCGGCAGGCGCGAGGTTGTAGAGCGTCGCGTATGTATCGAGCGCATAGAGCAGGCTGTCAAACGTGTGCTCAAGCGCCGTCTGGATGCTGTCGATCAGCACATATTTGCGCTGCTTACTGTTGCGTATCTCCGTCGCCGTCTTCTCGATGGTCTGCGGATCGGAAATATCTCCATAAGCTAATCCGACGTTGAACTCGATACGGCGAAGCGTATTCTGGAAACCTCGGTAGATTGCTTCGTCGCGGATCTGCGGCTCGATGTACTGAAAGAATTCGCCGCTAGGGGAGAACGGTCCCAGTTCAAACATACGCTTGTTGAACATATCCGCAGTCGAGCTCGTGCCATCCATCAGGACTTTGCGCTCGCTGGAGCGATATTCCCAGCGCAGGCGCTCCCACTGCTCATCGGCCTGCTTGATCAGCTGCACAGTCGCTGCGTCTCCGTATACAGACATTCCGCATGGGCTGTTTGCGTCCGCAGTGTTGGACGCAGGCGGGCGGAAGTACGCGAAGAGCGGCCCGCTCATATCCTGAATCGCGATCTCCGGCTGAATGTCCGCCCATTCCGGGACGGCGTCCAGGGGCGCTTCTGCGCCGACTGTGCCGGAAGCGTCGCTGTAATATGCTTTATTGCGGATCGTGTATGTCGTGCCGTCCAGCTCGTGCGATTCGAGGCGGATATAATATTTCCCGCCCACCTTCGCGGGCTTATCCCGGAAGATGCCGCCAATGCAGCGCCCGGCAGGATCAAATTTCGTCGGCTGGAATGCCGCCGCGCCGGTCACGTCGACCAGCAGTTGCTCGCCGTAGATATACGGCTTAAATGCCACACCGCCGAGCGCAAGTCCCAGCTCTAAGGCGCTGTGCAAATTCTCTTCCGCCCGCTCAAAGCACTCTTTCAGATAATCCGCCCTGGCGCTGCCGGTGATGTTGGCCGTCAGCTCGGCCAGCGTCGGTCGCGCGATCTCCCGGCAGATCGCCGCCGGAAGTCCGACAGCAGTAACATCGCACGTCTGCCAGGGTGGATTCCCGATAAACATCGCGTACCAGATGCTTATATTCTGCTCCATCTTCGGGCTAACTGCCGGAGATACGCCGAATTCCCGCTCGGCTACCGCCTGCGGAAAAAGCATATTCCGGAACCACCCCCGAATGTTTGTAAAAAAGCTCATTTCTTAATTTCTCTCCTCAAAACGGTCATGCAGAAATAGCGAATACTATCGCACACGTGGTCGTTTTCTTTTATCACGCGGTCTTCGCCTGCGTCCTTATCCCAGCTATAAAGCCCGAATTCCCTGAACGCATTTTTGCAGCTCTCGTGGAATTTGATTATTCCGCTTTTGATGCAGGCCCCCGTGAAGCGAATGCCGTCCAGCACGGCGTTGTTTGCTTTCCATACAGAAAACTTTCCGTGCCGCCGGATGCACTCGGCAAAGGACGCTGCCGATGGGTCGAGCACGACACGCTCAATGCGGTATCCGTCCGCGAATGCCTCTAAATCCTGATAATATTCTTCGTCAGTCTTCTGCCGCCCGCTCTCGCGCCCGCTGTGGTAATATTCTTTCTCCATGACGGCCTTGCCTCCATATTCCCGCCACAATGCAAAGACGGTAGGGTTCTGTGTGCCGTAGTCCGATGAGATCCAGTACCGCCCCGGCCCGCCCCGCTCACTCGTGACATTTCGTTCGCGGTCGAACATCTGGTAGACAAGGCCCTCGGCGATTTTCCAGAGGCCGCGAATGTACCGGTCATAAAAGACGCCGGAGTACATGGCCTTTGTCCGCTCGATCATCTGCGGCGTCAGAATCGGGTTGTCTTCCAGCAGAAAGTGAATGTGTCGCGTGCTTGCTGGCGGCTGCTCGATGTATTTTTTATACACCCAGTTTGCCGGGCTCTCCGGGTTGCAGTTCAGGAAATATTTCGGGTTCTCAAACGAGATCGCGCGGGCCGTCGCCTGTTCCACGAACGACTGCGGCATCAGCGCAACTTCGTCGAATAAAACGCCCGCAAGCGTAATGCCCTGGATGAGCATATAGGAGCTTTCGTCTTTGCCGCCGAAAAGATAGAACCAGTTGACCCGCTCACCGCAGCGGACAGTTAGGACGCGCGTTGAGACTTTGTATGACAGCGCCAGTGCCACGCCCAGTCCTTCAATCTCCATCAGCGGATGCAGAATGTTCCGTTCCGCCGACTGCACGGTCTTTCCGCAGATTGCGAAATTCGTGCGGTCGTAGTTTTGCATGGCCCATGTCAGAAAGGCCAGTGTCATAGCCGTTGTCTTGCCGGATCTGACGGAGCCGTCGCAGATCAGCGTCGTCTCGTCCGTCTTGCAGAAGTCGAATATCTCCCTCTGCTTCCGGGAAAGATTTTTAAGGCGCATCGTTCCCGCCGCCCGTGATCGCGGAGATCAGCGCCGCGAACGCAGCCGGGTCTCCGTGCCGCTCATCCTCCGACGCCCAGCCGAAGTTGCAGCCGAGGCTGAATTTTGCGCCGTTCGAGCCGTCTTTGTCGTAAAGCCGCTCCTCGGCATAGGCCTCGCAGCGTGCCTTCGCGCGCGTAATCGTGTCACGATATTCCTCGCGCCCCTGATAGTCCAGCAAGACTTTCCGCCCGGACAGGCCGAGCGCCAGTGCAAGCCCTGTGACGGTCGGCGGCTTTGCTCCGATCATGACTGGTTGCCCGTGCTTGTCGTAGACGGGATTTCCGCGTTTATCGAGGCGCTGTGTCCCTTCACAGCTCGCGAAATAGGCGTCTATCGCCTGTTCCATTGCCTTCACGCTCTTGATTTTTCTCGGTCTCGCCATCTTCCCGCCTCCTTTGCGCCGGTTTTGTTTATGCCAAAGCAGGGACGGGTATACTCCGCCCCTGTGGTTTGTATTTTACCATGGCTTTTTGCCGATAATCCCCCAGTTGGGGGATTTGCCTTTAATTTTTTTTGCGGCCGATCAGGCTGTCCGTTGATACGTCAAAGAAATCAGCTATTTTTACCACGGAATCAACGGACGGGCAGCGCTCCCCCCGCTCGTATTTGCGGATGATATTCCGTGAGAGTCCGCAGCATTCCCCAAGCGCTTCCGGCGACATACCGTAGCGTTCGCGAAGCTTCCGCAGCTGCGAGGGGAAGCCCGGCGGTGGAACCGAGCTGCCTTTCCTGTTATGCTTCCTGCTCACGGTCTGCATTCCCCGTCCCTTTCCGGCTCGACGCCCTTGCAATCGGAGATATGGCGATACCTGGCGCAGCCATTCTCGCAGCGCCAGTCATGGCAGATGCAGTCTTTCCGGGTGCATACCGGCTTTCTGTCTGCGCGCGGATGCGTGGTCGGTTCCTGTCTCATGCTGATCGCTCCTTTCGTCTTAAAACGCTACTCATTTACGAGGTTTTAAGAAAGCGGCCTCGTTCCGCTTGTGCTCTGGTCTGGGATCCAGTACATATTTATAGTACTGGTATCCATATTTCGTCGTCCGGGCCTCGACGAGGATATAGCCTCGCGGGGCGACGGGCGGGTGCTTGGGACTGTACTCGCGCACGGTCTCGGTTGCTGGCTCCGGCTCCGGTCGGATGCAGCTGCGGCTGGCCTTGTACCGGTGCCCGCCGAATTCCTTTTTCCAGTGGCCGTGCAGATAGTTGGCCAGCGCCGTGTAGTCCTGCCCGTGGTCGACCTTGTTTCCGTTTTCATCTAAGTAATAGTTGTGTTTCCGCAGCGGCTTGCAGTCGATGACGCTGCCGAGGCCCCATAGCCTGCCGAGCGCATCGGCAGGAATGCCGTCCGTGATCAGGTGCAGGTGGAAGCGGTTTGTCGATTTGCCCCTGCCGTAGACGATGACGATCTTGGCCTCCGGATACCGGTAGACCATGCGGCGGTAGAAATTATCCCGGATCCGGCGCATCTCCTGCGCGGTATGTACCTCATGTTCTTGGTCGAGCGTCAATGTGGAGTAGTAGCTGGTCGGCCCGAAGTTGGCGTTGACGATCCCGGCGAACTTCCCGGCCGAGACCCTGGTGTTCAGCTCGTCGCGTTCTTCCTGCGACTGAAACCGCGGCTTCTTCGGCCGGCTGGTCTTCGGATCTGTGCCGCCCGCCACCGTGTACACGATCTGCTCGCAGACCCTCCCGGAAAACTTCCGGCGCTTGTGTCTCTTTACCATAGTCTCAGCTCCTCCCATCTCTGCCCGCTCAAAGCGTGGCCGGAGATTCCGGCCATGCGTTCAACTGGCAGTCCCTTCTTCTGTGTACCCGCACGCCGTACACGTACACGTATCTGTCTTTTCGTCCCAGCGGCAGCAGCCCACAGCCCAACATTCCGGGCAGATTGGCCACGGGCCTTTTTTTCCGGCCGGATTTGGGCCCGGTCCGATTGGTGTCTCGTCTCGCAGTGTAGCCGGAGACTTCGGCCACATTTCGTCAAGCAACGCGTCTATCCTGCTTTTCAGGCTTCGCATCTTAAAAAATACCAGCACGCCCAGCGCGATCCACTCCAGCGCGGCAGCAAGCTCCAAAATCTCAATGATCATTTTCTTCTCCTTCTATCCCTTCCAGTGTTGCTTGGCAGTATTGGCACCGGCGCGGCAAAACGCGCTTCACGCCGCCATTTTTCCAGACTTCGATATGTGGCTTCTCCGGCCTGCCGCAGACCGGGCAGCGGTAGACACGGAAGATATCATCCCAGCGCCACCAATTCCCGGTGCTGCACAGCTGCTTCGCCGCGTTTTTAAGCAGCACGGTATAGCAGTCCGGCACATCCTCCGGGAACCATCCTGCGATAGGTCCGCCGTTCAGCAGGCACTTGTCGCAGTCGTCCGCCCTGCACGCTCCTATTGCCTGCATGATCTCCGCAAAGTTCATGTCCTTTTTTCTAAGCAGCAGCGCTTCCCGGCGCTTGTCTTTCTTACTCATCCCTGCGCCGCCTCCATTTCCTTCCGCTCCTGCATAAACCCGTGCAGGAACAGTTCCAGCAGAGCGGCGGCGCGGTTGGTCAGTTTGGTGAAGTCCTTTTTGCTGATCTGGAGTTTGCCGGTCGTGATGACCTCCGTGTCCACGCTGCCGATGATCTGGATCGTCGGATTCGGCTCCAGCGTCTTTGATCCGTCGTCCTCCACCCGGTAGAGCGGCGGCGTAGAGCGCTCCATGATGATCCGCGGCGGGTAAGTCTCGCCGTGGAAACTCGCGTCCCAGAATTGATTGTCGTAGTCCGCGACAAACTCATCCAGTTCTGACGCGAACAGTCCCATGATTCCTGCCATTTTGATCTCCTTTCACACTTCCACGCACTCATCGGCGCGGATATTGATGCGTTTGCCGCCGGACTTGATCACGTAGCCGTACCGCTTCGTGCTTGTCGGCGGGCTGTATCTTTCCGCCTGGTAGATCTGCCCGACGGCCGGGCTCAGCTCCGGTTAGATCTCTACCGGCTTTGTGATGCGGATGTTTACCCGGCTGTGCGGCAGGCGGAGCTCGCCGTTTTCGGCGCGCATGCGCTCCCCCTGCTGCATGCGCCCTGCTGCCCTGGTTGCTTTTATATTTGCGCCCTTACAGGCTTTCGAGCAGCACGGCGTATATTTACCGTATTGCCGTAGGTAGCTTTGGCTCCTGTAAAATTCCTTCCCGCACTGCGGGCAGATCAGCTTGACTAATTCCTGCTTCATGATATTCATCCTTTCGTCTGGGGGCCGGTATTCCGGCCCCCGCAGGCAGGGCGGGCTTTCACCGTCTGCGCACCGGCGCGCCGCGCTCGCTTGTCAAACGCTGCGCATTTCCTGGCGAGCCGCCCTTGACTGCCGTCAGGCGGCTTATAAAAAGGAGGCAAGCGATGCACGGAGGCTATGCGAGACCCCCGTGTGGGGTAACGTTGACGGGTTCCGTTCGCGCGCGCACGTTCCACACGCGCCTTTTATCCCCGGCGCACAGAGCTTGAGGGAGCTTCCTGTGCGCCGGGTGCAAAGCCGTGGTGATCCTCCCGCAGCCGTCTCATGGCGGAGCGGCTGCGGCATAAGTCCGATAAAATATGTACCCCGGCTGATTGCCTATGCTTCCGCTCGGACGTCCTTGTGATAGATTCCGTCCGCGCCCTTGACGAGCGGCAGCGCCCTGCGCCGCACCTGCTCCTCCGGATTCCAGCCGCATTTCAGGCAGCAGGCCGTCGTGCGGTTCATGCAGGCGTTCCCGCTTTTCGGCAGGCCGCACGGCATTCCCGTCCGGCATTCGTTTTTTTCTTCCGGCATTTTTAAATCTCCTGTATATCGATTCCAAATTTTGACCGCATAAATTTCCGGTTGCGCAGATACTCCTTTGTCCGCGTCGGCTTGGACTTGACGTCCTCGACGACGAGCTTGCCGCCGAATTTGTACGAAAAGTCCGCCGTGTACCGCACCGCTCGGATGCGCTCACCGGTCTCGGTGATGTACGATTCCTGCAAGGTAAACTGCGGTTGCAGGCGCAGATCGGAGATAATGCCAGCCCGGAGCATCACCATCAGCTCGTCGTACCGCCGCGCCTCCTTCTGGCTGTCAAACCGGATCCCGGTCCGCTCCGCCCGCTCGTTGTTGTACTTCGTATTCCCCCGGCTCCCCTTGCGAAGGGGAGCTGGCGCCGCAGCGCCTGAGAGGTCGATCTGCTGCCTGGCATACAGCTCCCGCATCCTCGGCGGCATGTCCGCCATGCTCTCAAACCGCAGTCCGCTCATTCGGCTGCACCATCCATCTTTGCATCGCAGTTGGGGCAGTATGAGAAACTGCTCGCCATTTGCGCACCTTTCGTGATTCTGTAGCCCTTATTGCAGCCTGTGCAATACCAGTTTGAACGTACCCGTTTCCATCTTGCATGCACCACCGGCGCAACGTCGGCGGCGGGCACTTTTGCAAGTTTATCGAACAATCGGCTTACCCGCATCACGGGCGCCATGCACGCCTCGCTTACCCATTCATTCGCTGCTTTCAGCGCCGCCTCGCGGCTGATGTATTCGTCAGGCATTTCAATCACTCCTTCCGCGCCAGCTGAAGCACGATCCGCCCATTGTAAGCTCCTTCGGCGCTGTGCAGCTTCCATTGTGGCTATATTTGCAGATCTCGCAGGCATCCAGTTTCTCCATATCGCGCATGGCCTGCAAAAGCGTCACCCCAAGCTTTTGATTCTGCTCTTTCAAAAAGCAGATCGTTTCAACCAGTTTTTTGACGTTCATTTTCTCATACTCGGATTTGTCCATACTTCCGGCTCCTTTCCTGCCGCTGCCATGCGTTTTCCTTATCTGCGCAGGCCTGGCACCTTGTTTTTCCGGGCCGAGGCGGGTTCAGCCCGCATCTGACGCAAAGGCCGATTTCTCGGAAAAACGTGTAAGATTCGCGTTTGTACTCCCGGATGTAGCGCCGCATGTACTCTTTACTGCTCACCTTTGCCTGCCCTCCGTCGCCCGCTCGGCCGCTTCGTGGCCGATGTATTCGTCAGGCATGGCGCACCTCCAATTTGCCTTTGTGTTTCTTCACGAGCTCCTTCGCTAAGTTCAAGCCGACTGCAGTATGGTCAAATTCGGAGTCCCCGATAGCCGGTTCAACGCATCCTTCCGTCCCGCCATATGTGCCATGATGCTGTGCGAAGTCACTTCCGTCCGGGAAACGCACTGCATAGCCGTCGTACAGGCGCTCTATCGTGCATTTGATTCCAAGATCGACGCAAAAATGGTACAACGCGCATATTTCAGTGTATTTTACCATCCTTCTTGTCCTCCTCTACACTCGACTTAAGCCATTCTTTGATTTGCATCGCGCAGGAGCAGCAAATCTCAATATCAGGTGATTTCTCATGGAACGCGCGTCGTACGTTTACATACGTCGCAGAGCTTGTGGGGTTTATCTCCGCCCCGCAGCGGTCACATACTCGTTTCGTTGCCATCCTTCTTTCCCTCCCTTTCTTCCAGCGCTGCCTCGCGGCTGATATAATCAGTCATAAGCCATATACTCCCTTCTGATTCTGTTTTGCAACTCGGGCGGAACGGCGTAAAGCGGTGTGCATCTACTCAGGATCTCTGCTTTCAAAAGCCGCTCCGCCTGCCTCTTGGTCAGCTGCGGCTCTCGCTTCTTCGGCGGCAGCTCTCCTTTTGCCGCCGCAATAGCGGTCGGGTTGTGCTTATGTTGCCCCATCGTCCCGCACCTCCACGCCAGCCTCGTCCAGCAGATCAGAAAGATCGGTGTCCACGCTGCTACCAATAAACTCGCCATTTTCGTCGTAGTGGTTGTACTCCGTGGTCGGCCGGGATTCTATCCCTGCAAACTCTTTTAAAAGTCTCAGATATTCGTCGTTATCGATGAGCTGAGCCTGATAGAGTTGTCTCAACTGCGCTTTGGTTATGTGCTTAGCCATTACCACTTCACCCATCCTCTCACCAGATATCCAATCCAAAACCCTACAAAAAGAATGTGGAGTATCTGTAACCAATGTACCTCAGCCATCCGCAGTCACCTCATATGTCGCTTCGTTGTCCAACCTTGCACAGAAGCCCTTTCCATCTCCACTCGGTCTGAACGCAACGCAGCGTCCCCCGATGCACCGTTCCATAAAAGCATTTGTGTAAGATTCTCCTGCGGTTGTAAGGGATAGCGTTGTTGCCGTTGATACCATAAATGGGCAATATTTCAGCTCTCTTACTCCCTTGCAATCAGCCATCTTCGTCGCCTCCAAATCGCTCGTCATACTCTTCCGGCGTGATAAACTGAATATCGTCACCGGTATAGCCAAGACCGTCGAGGCACATCAGCTCAACCAACGTATCCTTGTTGACACACTTGCACAGATCTTCATACGGGATTGTGTTTTTTGACTCGAAGCTCATCTGCGCTCCGAACTCTCCTCGGACGGTAAAACACACTCTGTTTTTAATCATCCTTCTTGCCCTCCTCTACACGCGACTTAAGCCATTCTTTGATTTGCATCGCGCACGAACAGCAAAGCTCAATATCAGGTGATTCCTCATGGAAAGCGCTTCGTACGTTTACATACGTCGCAGAGCTTGTGGGGTTTATCTCCGCCCCGCAGCGGTCACATACTCGTTTCGTTGCCATCCTTCTT
>ERZ1034984.429-NODE-429-length-46995-cov-19.006945_pt1 | contig 46995 bp, 39 predicted proteins | sample MGYA00520589_ERZ1034984 | MGnify/ENA primary metagenome ERZ1034984 (study PRJEB33766, sample SAMN09781790) | gut metagenome | biome: gut microbiome | host: Homo sapiens | place: Madagascar | study: EMG produced TPA metagenomics assembly of the PRJNA485056 data...
CCCGTCTTGTCCGAGCAGATGACCTGGGTGCAGCCAAGCGTCTCGACGGCGGAGAGGTTGCGGATGATGGCCTGACGCCTGGCCATCTTGGTGACGCCAAGGGAGAGCACGATCGTGACGACGGCCACGAGGCCCTCGGGGATGGCGGCGACGGCCAGCGAGACCGCCACCATGAAGGTGTTGAGCAGAAGGCTCGGCTCCTCGGCCATGTTGCCGAAGCCGTGACGCAGGACGTCCACGGCGAAGATGACCACGCAGATGACGATGACGAGCTTCGTGAGGATGTGGGAGAGCTCGTCGAGCTTCACCTGCAGCGGCGTGAGCTCCTCGGCGGCCTCGGTGAGGGCACCGGCAATCTTGCCCATCTCGGTGTCCATGCCTGTGGCCACCACGACGGCACGGCCGCGCCCGTAGACGACGGTCGAGCCCATGTAGCACATGTTCTTGCGGTCTCCCAGAGGCACGTCGTCGGCGCCCTCGGCAAGCGAGATCTGCTCGGCGTGCTTCTCGACGGGCACGGACTCGCCCGTGAGCGCCGCCTCCTCGATCTTCATCGAGGCGCTCTCGAGCACGCGGCAGTCGGCCGGCACCGAGTCGCCGGCCTCGAGCAGCACGACGTCGCCCACGACGAGCTCGGAGGAGTGCAGCATCACGAGCTTGCCGTCACGGATGACCTTGGACTGGGCGGCACTCATCTCCTGCAGGGCCGCGAGGGCCTCCTCGCTCTTGGCCTCCTGGATGACGCCAAGCGCCGAGTTGATGATGACCACCGTCATGATGATGATGACGTCGGCGAAGTCCATCTCGCCCTGGATGGCGCCCGTCACCGCGCTGATGACGGCAGCGGCGATGAGCATGATGACCATGGGGTCGGCCATCTGCTGGAAGAACCTGATCCACAGCGGCGTCTTGGCCTGCTCCTTGAGCTTGTTCGGGCCGTTCTTGGCCAGGCGTGCCTCGGCCTCGCCCGAGCTCAGACCCTCGTCATGGCTCGAGCCAAGCTGGCCCAGCACCTCGTTGGCGCTCGACAGATACTCTCTCACGTGAGATTCCCCTCCTGGATTTTGGGCGCGCGCCAGATTGATGCCCGATCATAATTCCCAGGAAGGGCAAGGGCTCATCAAGGCTGCCGTGACGCGCGCATGTCTTGCGCGGGACTTCTCGCCCCGCTGTCTGCCCTTGCATGATACCCAATAAAGTGGTGCGGCGCCCCCGCCCGCCCCCGGCACATACATAGCCAGCCTCCAGGTTATGTCCTTAAGCAGGCGCCCCAAATGGCTACTCAGCCCTATACAACTACTTCTAGCTGGGGTTTTATTTGCGAGCATTACGCAAAAAATGGCTTACACGCTTAAGTTGCGCGTTACAATTCCTTAGCGGTAATCACATCGATTTCGCGTCCCTGGGGTGGGACGCAGAAAGAGGAGACGTATGAAGATCCTGTTCTACGACGCCCGTGACTACGACCGCGACTCTTTTGACGCCCAGCTCAAGAACTACCCGAACATCAAGGTGGACTACCTCGAGGCGGACCTCTCGCCCGTGACCGCCTCCCTCGCCCGCGGCTATGACGCCGTGTGCGCCTTCGTCAACTCCGACGCCTCCGCCATGGCCCTCGAGATTCTCCGCGGCTTTGACGTGAAGCTCGTCCTCATGCGCTCCGCCGGCTTCGACGCCGTGAACGTGCCCGTGGCCAAGGACCTCGGCATGACGGTCCTGCGCGTGCCGGCCTACTCGCCCGAGGCCATCGCCGAGCAGGCCATCGGCCTGGGCCTGTGCGCCGCCCGCCGCATCCACAAGGGCTACCTGCGCGTGCGCGAGAACGACTTCTCCCTGCAGGGCCTTCTCGGCGTGAACCTGCACGGCAAGACGGCCGGCATCGTGGGCACCGGCAAGATCGGCGCCGCCATGGTCCGCATCTGCAACGGCTTCGGCATGAAGGTGCTGGGCTATGACGTCTACCAGAACCCCACGCTCGAGGGCATGGTCGAGTACGTCGAGCTCGACGAGCTACTGCGCCGCTCCGACCTCATCTCGCTGCACTGCCCGCTGTTCGACAGCAACCGTCACATGATCAACGCCGACGCCATCGACAAGATGAAGGACGGCGTCATCTTCATCAACACCGCCCGCGGCGGCCTCGTCGACACCAAGGCGCTCATCGAGGGCATCCGCTCCGGCAAGATCGGCGCCGCCGGCCTCGACGTGTACGAGGAGGAGGGCGACAACGTCTTCCGCAACCGCTCGAACACGATCATCGAGTCGGTCACCTCGACGCTCTGCTCGTTCCCGAACGTGGTCATGACGAGCCACCAGGCGTTCTTCACCAAGGAGGCCCTCGCCTCCATCGCCAAGACGACGCTCGACAACGCCTCCGCGTTCGCCAATGGCGAGGAGCTCACCGGTCCCGCCGTCGTCTGCTAGCAAAATCGCGCCGCCCTCCCGACGGGGTGGCGCTTTTGATATCGGAGGCCCGCGCAATACGGAGACGCGAGGCCAAGCAGGCGGGATCCCCCACCCGCCCCCGGGTACCAGGCAAGCGGCTCGGCACCCGTCATTCGAAAGGAAAGAAATGCAGTCCAAGAAGACCAAGATCGTCTGCACCATGGGCCCCGCCACGGAGAGCGAGGACGTCCTCCGCGAGCTCATCAAGGCCGGCATGAACGTCGCCCGCTTCAACTTCTCGCACGGCAGCCACGACTACCACCGCGCCGGCGTCGAGCGCGTGCGCAGGGTCTCGGCCGAGCTCGGCATCCCCGTGGCCATCCTTCTCGACACCAAGGGCCCCGAGGTCCGCACCGGCGTGCTCGAGAACGGCGAGAAGGTCCACTTCGAGACGGGCGACAAGACCATCATCACGACCGATGACGGCGTCGTGGGCAACCACGATCGCTTCTCGCTCGACTTCAAGAACCTCCCCAACGAGGTGAAGCCCGGCGACCGCATCCTCATCGACGACGGCCTGCTCGAGTTCGACGTCGACGCCGTCGAGGGCACCGATATCCATTGCACCCTTGCCAACGCCGGCGACCTCGGTGAGCACAAGGGCGTGAACATCCCGGGCGTCGACATCTCGCTGCCCGCCGTCACCGAGCGCGACCGCGAGGACATCATCTTCGGCTGCGAGCTGGGCATCGACGCCATCGCCGCCTCGTTCATCCGCGACGGCAAGGGCGTCGAGGAGATCCGCCAGATCTGCCACGAGCACGGCCGCGACAACGTCTCCATCTACCCCAAGATCGAGTGCGCCCTGGGCATCGAGAACTTCGATGACATTCTCGCCCACTCCAGCGGCGTCATGGTGGCCCGCGGCGACCTGGGCATCGAGATTCCGCCCGAGAAGGTGCCGCACGCCCAGAAGCAGATGATTCGCAAGTGCAACGCCGCCTACAAGCCCGTCATAACGGCCACGCAGATGCTCGACTCCATGATCCGCAACCCGCGCCCGACGCGCGCCGAGGTCAACGACGTCGCCAACGCCATCATGGACGGCACGGACTGCGTCATGCTCTCCGGTGAGACGGCGGCCGGCAAGTACCCCGTCGAGGCCGTGAAGATGATGGCCTCCATCTGCCGCGAGACCGAGCAGTACCTCGAGGAGCGCCACAACTACCACGAGCGCGGCGGCGTCCGTGACGTCAACGGCTCCATCGGCTTCGCTGCCGTCACCACGGCCAACCGCGTGGGCGCCAAGTGCATCCTCACGCCCACCGAGAGCGGCCGCACGGCTCGCCTCATCTCGAACTTCCGCCCGACGCTGCCGATCTTTGCCGTGTCCCCGCACGACGAGACGGTGCGCAAGTGCTGCTTCTACTGGGGCGTCACGGTGCTGAAGGGCACCGCCCAGGGCGCCATCGACGAGACGGTGCGCCAGGCACTCTCGCTCGCCAAGGAGAACGGCCTCATCAACTCCGACGACCTCGTGTGCGTCACGGCCGGCGACCCCAACACGGCCCCGTCGCAGGGTGACTACATCACCTCGACGAACATGCTGCTCGTGGCCCAGGTTCCCAGCGACAAGTAAGTCTCGCGAACGCCAGACCACGCATTGAGCGCAAGGCGCCCCGAAGCCCGCACGGACTTCGGGGCGCCTCTTGTTAGCAGCGGTGACAGTGGGGAGCTGCCATTGGGGACGGGCTCTGTCAGAAGGGACGGGTTCCGTTGGCATGTCATCTGTCAGAAGGGACGGGTTCCGTTGGCATGTCAGAAGGACCCGTCCCCAATGGCATGCACGTCTCCGCTAGAGCTTGCGGGGCACAGGCATCACACAGCGGTGGGTGTGGACGGCCGCAAGGGCTGCGGCCTGGGCGGCGGCGTCCCCTGCGGCGAGCGCGCGGCCGTAGGCGTCGGCGTCAAGGATGGCCTGCTCGAAGCGCTCGGGCGTGAAGCCGTAGGGGGCGCGGCCCCACTCATTGGTCTTCTGAGCACGCTCCACGATGCCAGCCAGGGCGTCCTCGGGACACTCGAGCTCGGCAAGCGTCGTGGGAAGGCCAAGGCTGGCGTTCAGCGCGACGAACTTCTCGAGCTCGTCTGGCTTGTCGTCGAATGCCTTGAGGACGAGAACGCCAAACGAGACGACCTCGCCATGCAGATGACGCTCGGCGGCGGCGCCGATGCCGGTATAGGCGTTGTAGAACGCGTGCGCCGTGCTGGAGTTGAAGTAGTAGGCACCCTGCTCGGCCCCCAGGTTCGTGGTCATGTTGGACACGAGGCCCGTCGAGATAATGATGTCGAGGATGACCTGCTCGAGCTCATAACTCGACGTGCCGGAGCGCTTGTCAGCCAGAGCCTTGGCTGAGTACTCGAAGAGCGGCCTCTCGCAGGAGACCGCCAGCGCGCGACCCATGAGCGGCGTGTGAGGCAGGTCGAGGTCGCGGCTCGAGAGCTCCACCTCGGGCTGCTTAGAAAGGGCGTCTCCGATGCCCGCCCAGAAGTAGTCGTCGGGGCTCTCGGAGATGACCTTCGTGTCGATGAACGAGTGAATCGGCGGCTCCTTGGGCAGAAAGTAGTTGTCCACCGAGCCGTCCTGCTTGTAGAAGACGCCGATGGCCGTCACGGGCGCGCAGTTCGAGGCCACCGTGGGGAACGTGAACAGTGGCTTTCCCGCAAGCTCGGCGATCTCCTTGGTCTCGTCGATGGCGCGTCCGCCGCCCATACCAAACACCATGTCCGCCGCCTGCACGCGCGGGTCTGTCGCAAGCTTGGCCGCAACGTCATGCCGCGGCGAGCCGCCATACCAGATCTGGTCCGTGACGGTGACGCCCGTGCCCTCGAGGGCCGCAAGCAGGCGCGGGGCGGCCTTCTCCATAGCCGTCTTGCCGCCGATGAGCACGGCCGTGGTCCCAAAGCGCCTCGTGACGGTGGGCACGGCCTTGTAGGCGTCAACGCCCACGGTGTAGCTGGGAAGATAGTTGGTGGTAGTGAAATCCATGGGGCCTCCTCGTCTCTGGCTTAGGGACCATTCTAGGTCCGCCGCCAGGCCGGGAGGCCAATTCGGTTGCAAGTTTAATTAAGTGCCCGCCAAAGGGGACGGGTTCATCTGTCATGTCCATCTGGCCTGCCAAAGGAACCCGTCCCCTTTGGCAGGTCACGGCACCGGCGCCGCCGCGTTAGCGCGTGCGGACCGAGCTGATGACGCAGCGGTTGGCGGGCATCCAGACGCTGCCCCACTCGACGGGCGTGCCGTCGTCGAGCCTCACGAGCTGGTCCAGGTCGAGCACCGGCGAGCGCTCGCCGCACTGCAGCCAGCGACCGCGCTTCTTGCCGGCGGCGCGGGCGCTGTACGTCATCTCCGCCGTGCCAATCTGCTGGCCGCTCGTGCGCTCCACGGCGTCGAACAGGCCCTCGCGCTCGAAGTCGATGTTCTCGAGCCCCGGGCACGGCTCGAGGTTGACGCGGCTCTCGATGAGCATGACCGGCTCGTCTGCCACGAAGCGGACGCGCATGAGGTACAGGTAGGGCGAGCCCTCCTCGATCTGGAGGCTCCTGGCGCAGATGCGGCTCGCGCGCTCGATGCGCTTGTCCACGACCTTCGTGACGAAGTCGATGCCCTGCTCGGTCATGGACTCGGCAAACGAGTGCAGCTTGTTGCCGGAGGGACGCGCCATGACCGGCTCGATGACGAACGTGCCACGGCCGCGCTGCTGGACGAGCAGGCCCTCCTCCACGAGAGAGCGGATGCCCTTCTGCACCGTGCCGCGCGAGAGGTGCAGCATCGCCATGAGCTCGTGCTCTGAGGGAATGCGCTCGTCGACGCCCCACTCCTTGGAGTAGATCTTCTCGCGAACGTAGTCGGCCACCTGCACGTAGAGCAGGGAGGTGTCTTTCCTCTCGAAGTCCGACATGAGAAGGCCTTCCTCGCGGGCGCGCGCGGCGCAGGCTTAGGTGCAACTTGACCAGTTGATCAGAACATCGAAAAGTTTACCTCGCACCTGCTACCTCAATCAAATCTCCAGGCGATAAACAGAGGACTAGTCAACCAAATGCTACCTGCAATTTTGTTAGGTAGACAGACAACGAGAGAGGCTATTTGCCGCCCGAGACGCGCGCCCCGTACGCCGTGAGGCGCTCCATAAGGCAGTCGTTGGCATGCTCGAAGACCTCATGGAAGAATTCCGATGTGAACAGGCTGTACTCGGGCGTGCCGTCGATGTGGTAGGCGTGGTTGTCGTCCACGATACCGTTTGCAACCCCAACGGAGCGCTCGACGTCTATGCTGCGCAGGCCATACTGTGGAAACTCCTCGGCCTGGACAAGGAGCGCGTCCGTCAGCTCGCCTTTGAGCGTGATGGGCAACGTGCGGCCGAACTTATCGAAGTCCCCCTGCTTGCGGATGCGCGTGCGCTCGCCGGCCGGCACATGATAGCGCTGGAGCCAAGCGTGCGTGGCCTCGTTGTAGGCGTGGTCACACATGAGGTGGGCCCATGCCCCGAGCACGACGTCCGAAGCCCGGTAGCCACTCGAGAGCAAACGCTCTTGCACGGCCTCATGGGCGGCCTTCGTGGCCGGGATGGCGAAATGACCACCCGCACGGGAGATCTCCACGCCCTGCTCCACCGTGATGCCGGCAGGACCCAACGGAACGTCTGTGGGCAACTCGAGCGTGGGCTCCACGTACAGGTCCCAGAACTCGCGCTCGCGCGGAACGGGGATGGCGCAGGGGTCAGCGAAGTGCGTGAGCGAGTAAGGCAGGATGCCCGAGGGATTCGGCAGCATGTAGCCCACGTATACGTCTGGGACGAGGTTGCCGAAGAGAAACGCGTTGGCGTCGCGAATGCCCAGCGAGGAGGGCGGGCACTCGGCCAGAAGGCGCTGCGCGTGTGCGATATGTACGTTCCAACTTGGCATGACGCCTATGGTAGCACGCACGGGCGGCCCCACGACTAGCGCAAGACCGCCCGTTACACAACGCGTATGTTGCGGGGCTACGCCCCAAGATGCAGGTGCAAGCCTAGCCGCGCACCTCGCCGCCCGTGGAGCGGCAGACCTTCTTGACGAGCTTCTCGTGGGCGCGCTCGACCTCCTCGCTCGTAAGCGTGTGGTCGCTCGCGCGATACGTCAGCTGGAAGGCCATGGACTTCTTGCCCAGACCCACGCGCACCGGATCGCGGTAGACGTCGAACAGGCGGGCGCTCTCGAGCAGCTTTCCGCCCGCGCTCGTGATGCGCTGCGTGAGCATCTCGCACGTGACGTCCTCGTCAACGACGATGGCCAGGTCGTGCGTGATGGCCGGCAGCGTGGGGACGTCCTGGTAGGGCAGCTCGCGGGCGGCCAGGCGCAGCAGATGCTGCTCGGCCAGCTCGAACGCCACGACGTCCTCGTCAATGCCGAAGTTGGCAAGGCTCGTGGGGTGGACGTTGCCCACCCAGCCGAGAAGCTCGCCGCCGGCGTAGACCTCGGCGGCACGGCCCGGCTGCAGCCAGGGGTACTCGGCAGGATCTGCCACCTTGAAGCGGACCTTCGTGATGCGCAGGGCAGACAGTAGGCGCTCCACGACGCCCTTGGCGTCGAAGAAGTCCAGTGCGTGGTGCTTCTCGTTCCAACCGTCGAGGCCCCAGGCGCCGCAGAGCACGCCGGCGACGTAGCGCGGCTCGTCGGGAAGCGTGCGCTTCTCGTGGCCAAAGAAGACGCGTCCCTGCTCGTAGAGGGCGACGTCGGGCACGCCGTGATCCAGGTTGTAGGCCACGGAGCGCAGAAGCCCCGGCAGGATGGAGCGGCGCATCTCGGAGTTGTTCGCAAGCAGCGGGTTCTTGATGCGCACGGGCACGCCACGGCCGGTCTCGGAGATGTTGGCGCGCGCAAGGTCGCCGTCCTCGGCGAAGCAGTACGTGAACGTCTCGGACAGGCCGCAGGCGCGCAGCGTGCGTCCGATCAGCTGGGTGCGCTGCTGGTCAACCGTGAGGCCGCCGTGGTGGTTCCTGGCCGCGGGCAGCGTGGGCTCGACGCGGTCCATGCCCCACAGGCGCAGGACCTCCTCGATGAGGTCGGCCTCACGCGTAAGGTCGGGCCTGCTCGTGGGCGCCACGACCTCGAAGTCGCTTCCGCCCTTCTGGGCCACGACGGCGCAGCCCAGGCGCTCGAGCAGGTGAGAGATCTCCTCGTTGGTGATGGGGGCGCCGCAGACGCTGCGCACGCGCTCGCCGCGCAGGCTGATGCGGGCGGCCTTCACGGGCACGGGGTACTCGTCCACGCGACCGCGGCACACCGTGGCGCCGCAGCAGCTCTCGAACAGCGCGGCGGCGATGTCTGCGACCTCCTCGCAGTTCGCGGCGTCGACCTGGCGCTCGAAGCGGATGGACGCCTCGCTCATGAGATTGAGGTTGCGGCTCGTGCGCGAGATGTGGCTCTTGTCAAAGCAGGCGCTCTCGAGAAGGACGTCGACAGTGGAGTCGTCAATCTCGGAGTTGAGGCCGCCCATGACGCCGGCAAGGGCCACGGGGCGCTCGCCGTCGTCAGTGATGACGGCCATGTCGCTCGTGAGCGTACGCTCCTGGCCGTCGAGCGTCGTGAGCTGCTCGCCCTCGCGGGCGGCACGCACGACGATGTGACGGCGGCCATCGCGCTCGGAGAGCTTGCCCAGGTCAAAGGCGTGCAGAGGCTGGCCCGTGAGGTACATCACGTAGTTTGTGACGTCCACGACGTTGTTGATGGGGCGACTGCCGGCGGCGATGACGCGGCGGGCGAGCCACTCGGGCGAGGGGCCGATCTTCACGCCACGGACGACGCGGGCCACGTAGCGGCAGCACAGGCTCGTGTCGGCGATCCTGACGTCCACGAGGTCGGCGCTCTTGGGGCCCTCCTCGTGCTGGATGGCGGGAAGCTCGATGTGCGTGTCCTCGTCGAGCACCGCACCCACCTCGGTGGCCATGCCCACGTAGGACAGGCAGTCGGGGCGGTTGGGCGTGATCTCGCAGTCGAGCACCGTGTCGGACGTGCCGCGATAGTCCGTGAACGGCATGCCCACGGGGGCGTTGGGCGGCAGGATCATGATGCCGGAGTGGTCGCCACCCAGGCCGAGCTCGCGCTCGGAGCAGTTCATGCCGCAGGACTCGACGCCGCGCAGCTTGCTCTTCTTGATCTTGAGGTCACCGGGAAGCACGGCGCCGATCATCGCGACGACGATCTTGTCGCCCTCGTTGAAGTTCTGCGCGCCGCACACAATCTGCAGCGGGGTGGGGTTGCCGGCATCGTCGACATTCTTGTCGCCCACGGAGACCTGGCACAGCCACATGTGGTCGGAGTCGGGGTGGGGCTTCTTGGAGAGCACCTGGCCCACGACGACGTGGTCGAGGTCCTCGCCCACGCGCTCGATGGTCTCGACCTCGGTGCCGGTGCGGATGAGCTCGTGGTACAGGACGTGGGGATCCTCGGGCAGGTCCACCATGGAGCCAAGCCACTCATATGAGATGCGCATGTCATACGCCTTTCTGTTGCGCAGGTAGTGTCGGGGGATTCAGTTAGGGGTTTCCACGGTGCCCGAGATGGCCGCGAAAGAGGAGCGAAGCGTACGTAAGGTACGCGAGCGACGGCTTGAGCGGCCAGATTGGGTGCCGTGGGAAGCCCTAGAACTGGGAGAGGAAGCGCATGTCGCCGGTCATGAGCATGCGCAGGTCGGGCAGGTCGTAGCGAAGGGCGGCCACGCGCTCGGCGCCGATGCCGAAGGCGAATCCGGTGTACTTCTCGTGATCGACGCCGCAGTTGTCGAGCACGTTGGGGTCGACCATGCCGCAGCCGAGAATCTCGAGCCAGCCAGTGCCCTTGCAGAAGCGGCAGCCCTTGCCCCCGCAGACGCCGCAGGAGACGTCGACCTCGCAGCTGGGCTCGGTGAAGGGGAAGAAGTGCGGGCGATAGCGGGTGGCGCGATCCTTGCCGAACATCTCGCGGCAGAAGTAGTCGAGCGTGCCCTTGAGGTCGCCGAACGTGATGCCCTCGTCCACGACGAGGCCCTCGATCTGGTTGAACTGGGGCAGGTGGCAGGCATCGGGCGTGTCGGGACGGAAGACCGTGCCCGGGCAGATCATGTAGATGGGAGGCTCGTGGCTCTCCATCGTGTGCGCCTGGACGCCGGAGGTCTGCGTGCGCAGCAGGATGTCGGACTCGCCGTTGGCGTGGGCCTCGGAGTGCTCGAGACTGCCGGGGTTGTTGTCCTCGACGTAGAACGTGTCACGGGCGCTGCGGCTCGGGTGGTCGAGCGGGGCGTTCAGCGCCGTGAAGTTGTAGTAGCTCGTCTCGATGTAGGGGCCGTCCTCCACGGTGTAGCCCATGCCGCAGAAGATCTGCTCGATCTCCTCGATGATCTGGGAGATCAGGTGCTCCGAGCCCACGTTGGGAACCCGGCCGGGAAGCGTCACGTCCACCGAGTCGGCGGCGATGCGTGCCTCGAGAGCGGCGTGCTCCAGCTCGTGCTTGCGCTGCTCGAGGGACGCCTCGATGCGGGCGCGGACCTCGTTGGCGAGCTTGCCCACGCGAGGGCGATCCTCCGGGTCGAGCTGACCCATCTGGCGCAGCACGCCGGTGAGCGAGCCCTTCTTGCCCGTCACGGCCACACGAATGCGGTCGAGCTCGGCGAGGTCTCCCACGCCGCCGATGCCCTTGGCCGCCTCGCTCTCGATGGCCTTGAGGTCGTCGATGATCGTCATGCCTACCTGCCCCTTTCCTTCGCGGGCTGCTGCCCGTCCTTGTCGCGAGCCTGTCGCGGCAACAAAAAACCGCCCCCGCTCGCCTGTGCGAGCAAGGGCGGAGCTTCTCCGCGGTACCACCTTGCTTGGCCGCCGGATGACTGCCCGGCGTGCCCACTCTTGTCCCCGTTCCGTGGGGCGTACGGCTCACCTACTTGCGCATGCGCGTTCAGCTCGCGGCTGGTGGAGTGAACTCTGGCCGTCAGCCTTGGAGGGACCTCTCAGCCGGTGGGCCCCATCTCTCATCCGCTGGCGACGCGACAGCCAAACCTCTCCGTCATTGCCTAGCTGCGTATATTAGCACAGCTGGGGCGTCAGCCGGCTTGGGCTGCCCCCCCATCAGCTGCACAGGCTGTGGCAAACGCACCTAATTATCAGTCGAGGGGACGATAATTAGGTGCGTTTGCCACAGTCAGGCTCAGTTCAGCGTCACTTCTGCACTCGAGGAACTCCATACGAGCCCAGCAGATTCGCCAGATAGCCACTGCGACACACCTCAGCAAACGAGAACCGCACGACGCGGATTCCATACCAAGTCAGCCTCGCCTCGCGCCTTCGCTCGGCCAGCAGCATTTCTTGGGCGCTTCTCGTGCCCGTTATACGCTCGTCAAACGTCTTTCCCCAACCGTCAAGCTCGCCGGCGATACATCCCGCTGCTCCGTTTCTTGGAAGCGTCCCGTTTCTCAATCCGTTCAAGATGCGGCGGGCGTCACACGAATCGAGCAACCAGAAATAGTCAGTTCGGTAGGAGTTGCCGCGCTCGAACGGATCGATAATGGGAACCTGCAACAGCGGGGCCACGAATCCTTCCTCGATCATGACAGCTCGCGCAAAGGACTCCCCTCCGTTTTCGCTCAGGGAGTTGGCGTTCTTGGCGCACTTCCTCGCAACCGCGCAGCCTCGCGACGGTCCCATTTCTGCAAACTCATCCAACAGTTCTCGAGAAGAAAGTCCGCTTTTGGCAAGCGCCCGGTCACACACGCCAAGCCCGCGCCTGAACCCCAGGAACCTCGCGGCATCAAAGGCCGTGCGTTCCAGGGTCGTCACGTTTATCGCGGCCGTCGAGCAGACATCAAGTCCCTCGGGAAGAAACCTGCGCTCCACAAATCGAGAGCTCGGCGAGTGAGACCTCAAGCTCGTCGCGACATACGGACGCGCCAGATAGTCTCTCGGCTCGTACAGCCCCCAGGCAATCGCCGCAGACTCGCCACAGAAGACGTACCCTCGGTGTTTTCTCTGAATCGTACGCATAACCCACAGCGAGCGTTCAGCGGCGTCAAGCGATGCCCACACCTCTGGCGACACGTAGCAATCCGCAGCCGGACGCACCAACTGACCTGCCTGGACGCGAGCCTCGAGCCTTGCACGGCTCACCCTGTCCTTGGCGCTCAGGCACTGTCCGGCAGCCTGTGCCGCCGCAAGGTGCGTCTCTATCGCCTGATTAAGTTCGTGCTTGCCTCTACGCTGTGCCATCCGCTTCCCTCCCCTCTGTCCAATAGAAGCAGAGGGGAGGGAAGAGCAATCTGACCAGAATCTAACTGAGACCTAACACGCGAGCTAGCCATGCATTCCTGCACATCAATAGGCATGCGGCAATCAGGCAAACGGTCTGCCGAGAGACGCGAACGGCCAGGGGGGATGTGGGTACGATCGTTACTACGTCGAACGCACCTAATTATCAACAGATTCGCTGATAATTAGGTGCGTTTAGCACAATCTATAGCGTGTTCGTCGAGCGGCTACTCGGCAGCCTGCGCATCCTCGTCAGACGGCTCGCCCTCGTCCTCGTTGGGAACCAGGCCGTAGGACTTGGCGATGCGGTCGAGGTACTCGCGGGAACGCTTCTCGTCACCCTTGTTGCCGTACTGCAGCGACAGGTAGTAGTTGAGCCTCGCGCGCTCGTCGGCGTCTGCGCCGGCCAGGGCGTGCTCCATCTCGGCGATGTAGGCGTACGAGCCCCTGAACGCGATGTTGAACGTCTGGCGCGAGTCGCGCTTGAGTTCCTTGGCCGCCTCGAGCGCGTCGCCCTGGCACTTGCCCACGTGCGAGTCGATGAGGTCGAGCACGTGCGTGGCGCGCTCCTCGTCGCCCTGCATCTCGTAGAAGTTGAGCGCGCGGGACAGAAGGATGCGGCGCTGCTCGGGCGTGGCACGAAGTCCGAGCATGGCGTCGAGCGTGCGCTGCACGCCCTCGACATCCTGCTTGGCCTCGTAGGCGTTCAGGCGCATGAACTCCTGGTTGTACTTGGGCAAGCAGAAGCTGGCCACGGGCCCGGACAGCGTCTTGATGACGCCGTCGAAGTCTCCAGACATGAACTGGTTCTGGGCCTTGTTGGCGATGACGCCACGAAGCATGCCGGGGAGCACCGAGACAAGCAGCATGAAGACGACGGCGCAGATGCCGGCCGTGCTGATGAGCGTAGTTGTGTCCATGGCTCTCCTACTTGGCGTAGAACTCGTGCATGTCGTCGACCATCTGCATGAGCGTGGGGACGTCGGTGTAGGCCATGTGGCCGCAGCCGTAGCGGTGGTAGGTGATCTGGTCCTTGAGCTGCCTGGGCAGGAACAGCTGGCTCATCGTGTGGTCCATGTTCCACCAGGGCGTCGCCGCGTCATAGCGGCCGCCGAGAATGGCGAGCTTGGTCGTGGGGCTGCGGCGCAGCGCCGTGGCGATGTCGAACGCGAGGTTGGGCGCGGCCGTCTTGGTGTCGTCCATGCCCGGCTCGTCGTGCACCCAGTTCCAACCGATGCCGATCTCTCCCCACACGGACAGGCGGTACTCGGCGGGGTTCTCGTAGCCAAGCTCGCTGCGCAGGAAGCTGCGGAAGGCGCCGTACCAGGCGTTCTCCAGGGCGTGGCCCGCCGGGTCCTCGCAGGCGAAGTAGAACGTGTTGCGCTGGACGGGCAGCGTCATCGTCTCGGTGTAGCGCATGTCGAGACGGCCGCACATGAGTCCCTTGTCCCTGAGGAGGTTGGCACGGAAGTCCTCGAGCTCGATGCGGTTGTTGTGCGCGAGAAGGAGCTCGGCGGGGATGCCGATGTAGCGCTCCATCTTCTTGGCGACGCGGCGCTTCTCGCGCGGGTCGATGCGGTCACCCTTCATGAGCGAGGCGGCGTACTCGGTCGCCGTGAACTCGCTCGCCTCGTCGAACCACTTGTCCTCGTCCACACCGCGGCCCGTGATGCCAAAGTGCTGGGCCGTGGAGGCAAAGCTCGGAAGCATGCCCAGGTAGTACAGGTCATTGCCCGGCAGGTTCTGTGACCAGTCGAAGTAGGCCGAGAGCATGACGACGCCCGCGAGCGGCACGCCGGCCTCGCCCAGGTAGCGCATGAGCACGGCGGAGCGCATGGTGCCGTAGGACTCGCCGTAGATGTAGAGCGGGCTGCCCCAGCGGTTGTGCTCGTCGAGCCAGCGGATGATGGCGCGGCAGAACGTGCGCGCGTCCTCCTCGAGGCCGTAGACGCGCTTGGTGTCATAGCCGTCTGCCACGAACGACCAGCCGGTGCCCAGGGCGTCGAGGAAGACGAGGTCGGTCTCGCGCAGCAGCGTGCCGGGGTTGTCGACGACCTCGTAGCGGGCGCTCGCGAACTGCTCGCCCTCGCTCACGACGCGGCGGGGACCAAGCCCTCCGAAGTTGATGGGCACCGACGCCGAGCCTGGGCCACCGTTGAACGCGAACGTCACGGGACGCGAAGCCGCATCGACCGCCTCGCCGTTCACGGCGCTCGCGACGTAGCTCACGTTGAACATCTTGCCCTCGAGCACGCGCTGTGGGTCATAGATGTCGAGATGAGAGGCGCTGGCGACGTAGTCGATGGACTCCTCGCCCACGCCCCAGGTCAGGGTTTTGCTCTGCTTGGCGGCAGGCACCGCGTTGGGATCTGCGGCCTGCGCCACGAACTGCTCGCTCATCTACTCCACCCCCAGCATGTCGCACAGCGACATCATGTAGATCTCTGCTGCGTGCACCACGTCGATGACGTCCACGTCCTCGTTGTAGCCGTGGATGCCGGCGTTGTTGGCCGGGCCAAACTGGATCGTCGGCGCGCCGAGCTTGCGGTAGTGCGCGGCGTCGGAGCTCGCCCACTGGTAGGCCGGCAGGCACTCCTCGCCCCAGACCTGCTCGATGTTGGCCTTGAGGCTCGTCACGAGCTTGGACTCGTCGTCGGTGTAGTTGCCCTCGGCGATCCACTCGTAGCTCGCCTCGACGCCCGTGACGCCGCTCTTGGCGATCATGGCGTCAACGGCGGCCACGACGTCCTCGTGCTTGCAGCCGTACGGCAGGCGAACGTCGACGTTGCAGGAGGCCAGGTCGGGCACCTGGTTGATCTTGCCGCCGCCCTGGATGATGCCCACGTTGGCCGAGCAGTGGTCGATGACGTTGCCCACGTTGGGGTTGTCGATCGTGCGCTCGGCGATCGTGCGGGAGTTGGCGAGCGCACGGGCCTGGGAGGCGTCGTAGTGACCGGGCACGGCGGTGAGGTCGTCGATGTTCAGGATGACCTTCGCGAGCTTGGTGATGGCGTTGTCGCCCTTGTAGTTGCCCGTGGAGCCGTGGCCGGGCGTGCCGTGGGCCGTGAGCGTGAGGTGCAGGATGCCCTTCTGGCCAATCTCGATCGTGTCGTGGCCGGTGGGCTCACCCACCATGACGGCGTTCGCGCCGTCGGCATAGCCGTTCTCGCAGAACCACTTCGTGCCGGTGCCGGCGATCTCCTCGTCGCAGACGACGTGCAGGCGGATGTCGCCCTTGAGGTCGGCGCCGCTCTCGTTGAGCATGGCCATGGAGAACAGCAGCACCGCAAGGCCGCACTTCATGTCGGACGTGCCGCGGCCCAAGATCTTGCCGTCGCGAATCTCTCCGGAGAACGGGTCGAAGTCCCAGCCGTCGAGGTTGCCCACGGGCACAACGTCCACGTGGCCGTTAAGCACGACGCGGAAGCCCTCGTCGGAGCCGATGCGCGCGTAGACCACCGGGTAGTCCTCGCCGGTGTCGGCCACGATGCGCTCGGAGTCGATGCCGTGCTTGGCCAGGTAGTTGCGCACGAACTCGATGCCAGGCTCCTGGTCGTCGATCGGGCTCTGGTTCTTGATCTGGATGAGCTGCTGGCACAGCGTGAGCAGGTCGTCCTTGTGGGCGAGCACCGCCTCGTGAAGCTGCTGCTTCGTGACTGCCATTCTCGCAATCCCCTCTCATGAACAGCCCGGCCAAGCTCAGGCCAGGCCGGGCGACTTCTAAGCTGGCTCTATGTTACTCGGCGACCTCGTCGTGATACAGGAAGCAGGCCACCTTGTGGTTGGGCTCGGTCTCCACGAGCGCCGGGCGCTCGCGGTGGCAGCGCTCCGTGGCGTTGGGGCAGCGGCCGGCGAGCGGACACCCCACCTGATCTCCCACGGGGCTCGGAATCTCTCCCTCGAGCTTCATCTCGGGGTGCCGCTCGAAGGGGTTCTCGGGCGGAATGGCCGAGAGGAGCGCCTTCGTGTAGGGGTGCAACGGGTTCTCGTAGATGCTGTGCGCCGGCGAGATCTCCATGACGCGGCCAAGGTACATGATGGCCACGCGGTCGGAGATGTGCTTGACCACAGACAGGTCGTGGCTGATGAACACGTACGTGAGACCGCGCTCGCGCTGAAGACGGCGGAACAGGTTGAGGACCTGCGCCTGGATGGAGACGTCGAGTGCCGAGACGGGCTCGTCGCACACGATGATCTTGGGGTCGAGCGACAGGGCGCGGGCCACGTTGATGCGCTGGCGCTGGCCGCCGGAGAACTCGTGCGGGTAGCGCTGGAGATGCTGGACGTCGAGTCCGACCTCCTTCATGAGCTGGAGCACGCGCTCCTGGCGCTTGGCGGCGTCGGGTTCGGTGCCATGGATGAGCATGGGCTCCTCGATGGCCGCCGCGGCCGTGAAGCGCGGGTCGAGGCTCGAGTAGGAGTCCTGGAAGATCATCTGGATGTTCTTGCTCACCGGCTTGCGGGCAGCACCCTTGAGGCTCGCGATGTCGGTTCCCTCGAACACGACCTTGCCCGACGTGGGGGTGTGCAGGCCCACGATGCAGCGGCCGAGCGTGGACTTGCCGCAGCCCGACTCGCCGATGATGCCGAGCGTCTCGCCCTCGTAGACGTCGAGGGAGACGTCGGACAGGGCGTGGAGCACCTGCGGCTTGGCGAACAGGCCCTCACCACGGAGCCTGAACTCCTTGCTCAGGTTCTGGATGCTCAGGATGACGTTGTTGTCGCTCAAGCTAGTTCGCCTCCCCGCGGACGAGCGTCTGCTCGCCGTTCTGCCTGTGGCACGCCACGAAGTGACCGGGGCGCACCTCCACGAGGGGCGGCACCTCGCTCTTGCACTTCTCGCAGGCGTACGGGCAGCGGTTGTAGAAGTTGCAGCAGGTGCCCGTGAGCCTCAGGTCGGGCGGCACGCCCGGGATTGTCTTGAGGTCGGTCTTGGCCTTGTCGGAGAGCTTGGGCATGGAGTCGAGAAGGCCCCAGGTGTAGGGGTGCATCGGGTTGGAGTACAGCTCCTCCATGGAGGCGTACTCGCACGTGCGGCCCGCGTACATGACCATGACGTCATCGGCCATCTGCCAGACGATGCCCAGGTTGTGCGTGATGAGCAGGATGCCCGTGTCCATCTCGTCCTGCAGGCCCTTGAGCAGCGACAGCACCTGCGCCTGGACCGTCACGTCGAGGGCCGTGGTGGGCTCGTCGGCGATGATGAACTTGGGGTGGCAGCTCATGGCCATGGCGATCATGACGCGCTGGCACATGCCGCCCGAGAGCTCATAGGGATAGGAGTCCATGCGCTTCTCGGGGTTGGGGATGCTCACGAGGCGCAGCATCTCGATGGCGCGCTTGCGGGCGGCCGCCTTGTCCAGCCCGTCGTGGATGCGGATGTTCTCGATCATCTGGCTGCCGACCTTGAACACCGGGTCCAGGGCCGTCATGGGGTCCTGGAAGATCATCGAGATGTCCTTGCCGCGCAGCTCGCGAAGCTCGGCGTCTGTGGCATGGACGATGTCGTGGCCATCGAACTCCACGGTGCCGCCCTCGATCTTGCCCGTCTTGGGAAGCAGGCGCATGAGGGAGCTCGCCGTGACGCTCTTGCCCGAGCCGGACTCGCCCACGATGGCGAGCGTCTTGCCGCGGTCGAGCGTGAAGCTCACACCGTCGACGGCCTTGGCGGTGCCGGCGGCCGTGTGGAAGTACGTCTTGAGGTCGTGGACCTCGACAAGGTGCTCCGCAGGGCTTGCGACCTGCTCGGCGTTGTTCGTCTTGTCGCTCATGGCACCTACCTCTTCTGCTTCGGGTCGAGGACGTCACGGACGCCGTCACCAAGCAGGTTGAAGCCAACGACGGTGACGAGGATGAACATGCCGGAGACGGTGGCGATGTGCGGAGCGGTGCGCAGCGCCTCCTTGCCCTCGGACAGGATGTTGCCCCACGAGGGCGTGGGCGCCGTGATGCCCATGCCGAGGAACGACAGGGCCGCCTCGGAGATGATGGCGCTCGCCACGTTCAGCGTGAAGTACACGATGATCGGCGAGATCGAGTTCATGAGGATGTGGCGGAACAGGATGCGCGAGCCCGAGGCGCCCAGCACGCGCTCGGCGTTGCAGTACTCGGAGTTCTTGACGATGTGCACCTGGCCGCGCACGACGCGCGCGAAGCTCGGGACGTTCGAGACGCCGATGGCGAGAATCACGTTGATGGTGCCCGTGCCCAGGATCGTCATGAGGATGAGGGCGAGCAGGATGAACGGGAACGCCATCATGCCGTCCATGATGCGCATGATCACGGAGTCGACGACGCCGCCGAAGTAGCCGGCGACAAGTCCGAGCAGGATGCCCACGATGGCGCCCAGGATCGAGCCACCCACGGCCACGAAGATCGAGATGCGGGCGCCATAGATGATGCGCGAGAGCAGGTCTCGGCCATAGGCGTCGGTGCCGAGGATGTGCCCCTCGACGCCGGGCTTCAGGAAGCTATTCGTGACGTCGATGGCGTCGGGGTTCTGCGGGGCGAGAAGCGGCGCGAACACGGCGAGAATCACCATGAACGCCACGATGACGAGGCCGACGACGGCCATCTTGTTACGGGCGAGCTTGTGCCAGGCGTCGTTCGCCTTGCGCTCGCGCTTGAGCATGTCGAGCGTGGACTGCTCGCTCAGCGCCTCCTGAGCGGAGGATGCCTTGGTATCTGACATTAGTTGCTCCCTCCGCCCTCGTAGTTGACGCGCGGGTTGATGAACATGTAGATGATGTCGACGATGAGGTTGATGAACACGAACGCGATGGCGCTGAACAGCACCACGCCCTGAATGAGCGAGTAGTCGCGGCTGTTGACGGCGTTGACGATGAGCGTGCCCATGCCAGGCCAGGAGAAGATGCTCTCCGTGAGCACGGCGCCACTGAAGCAGTAGGCAAGCTGCAGGCCCAGGACCGTCAGGATGGGCGGCAGGGCGTTCTTGAACGCGTGCTTCCAGATGATGAGCGACTCCTTGACGCCGCGGGCGCGCAGGCTCTTCACGTAGTCGGAGTTGATCGTCTCGAGCATGCTCGAGCGCGTGATGCGCGCGAACGTGGCGGCCGGAATCGTGGCCAGGCAGAAGCACGGCAGGATCATGTGGCTCACGACGTCCCAAGCGCCGTTGGCGATGTTGCCCATGCCCATGGCCGGAAGCCAGCCCAGGGTTACGGAGAACTGCAGCACGAGCATGAGGCCAAGCCAGAAGATCGGCATGGAGACGCCCACGAGCGCGAGCACCATGAAGATGTAGTCGAACGCGGTGTTCTGTTTCACGGCCGACTCGACGCCGATGGGCACGCCCACGAGAAGCGCCAGGACGAGGCCCGTCAGCGTGATCGAGAGCGTTGCGGGGATCTTGCCCATGATGAGCGGCATCACCGAGCTGCTGTAGGAGTACGAGTAGCCGAAGTCTCCCTGGAAGATGCCCAGGAAGTAGTCGATGTACTGCTGCAGCATCGGCTTGTTGAGGCCGAGCTTCTCCTTCATGAGCGCAATGGCGTCCGGGGACGCCTGCGGGCCCAGCATCATGGTCGCCGGATCACCCGGGATCATGCGCGTGAGCATGAACGTGAAGGTGACGACGACGAAGAGCACCGGAATGATCTGGAGGACTCTCTTCAGGATTGTCTTTGCCACCTGTCCACCACCCTTCTTACAAGGGTCCGCAGGCGTACGTACCAGACGGACCATCGGCCGGCCATGGAAGACCGGGTCAATACACGCTGCGGGGCAACCAGGCGCTTGCCCGGCTGCCCCGCAGCAAAATGGCTGCTAGAAGTGGTTACGCCTGCTTGGAGACGTTAACCTCGCTGTTCACGACGTACACGAGCTGGTCGGCGCGGCTCTCAAAGCCCTGCACCTTGTTGGACAGGCCCGTGGTGACCTTGCGCGAACCGTAGACCAGGATCGGGTCGTAGGAGACGATGGCCTTGAGCGCCTGCTTGTAGTAGCCGGCACGCTCGTTCTGGTCCGTGGCCTCGAGGCCCTTGTCGAGCAGGTCCTCGACGTCGTCGTGGTCAAAGCCCGCACCGTTGCCCAGGGCACCCAGCTCTACGCGGCTGAAGATCTTGTTGAGGAAGAAGTAGGGGTCAGGGTACCAGGTCCAGGACATCGAGTAGATGTCGGCGGCGCCGGAGGCGGCGTCAGCGGAGAACGTGCCCCAGTCACCCTTGTGGATGTCGAGGTCGATGTTCAGGGCGTTCTTGAGCTGCTGCTGCAGGATCGTGGCGACCTTGTCGCCGGTCGTGGAGGTGCTGTAGTAGTAGGAGAGCGTCATGCCGTCCGGGTAGCCGGCCTCGGAGAGCAGCTTCTTGGCGCCCTCAGGGTCGTAGGCGGGGATGTCGGCCTCGACGGACTCGTCGTAGCCCCAGGAGCCCTTGGGCAGCGGGAGCGTGGCGACGGAGCCCTCGCCGTACTGCCAGATGCCGTCGCAGATCTGCTGGCGGTCGACGGCCATGAGGATGGCCTTGCGGACCTTCTGGTCGGCACAGGGGCCGTTGACCTGGTTCATGTAGCAGTAGGAGATGTGCAGGGCGTCCTTCTGGTCGAGCGTGAGGTTGCCATCGTCCTTGACGACCTGGACGGACTCGCCGGACACGTCGGTCGTGACGTCGGCGTCACCGGTCTGCAGGGCATTGACGGCCTGCGAGGTGTCGGTGATGACCTTGAAGTTCACGCCGTCGAGCGTGGGCTTGTCGCCCCAGTAGTTGTCGTGACGGACGAGCTCGGAGACCTGGTCCTTCGTGAAGGACTTGAGGGAGAAGGGACCGGTGCCCACGAGGTGGTCGCCGAAGGCGTCGCCCCAGCCCTCGACCTCTTCCTTCGGAACGATGACGTTGCCGGCATCGGTGAGCGCCGTGAGGAAGGAGGCGGCGGGCTGCTTCAGGACGCACTCGACCTGCGTGTCAGAGACGACGTTGACGTGGTCGAGCATGGACAGGCGGTTCATGGCGGACTCGGTCGCGGAGCGCTCGAGGGCGTACTTGACATCGTCGGCCGTGAGGGCGCGGCCGTCCTGGTACTGGCCGGCCTGGAACTTGGCATCGCTGCGCAGGTTGAACGTGTAGGTCATGCCGTCATCGGAAATCGTCCAGTCAGTAGCCAGGCACGGCACGATCTCGGACAGGTCCATCTTGTACTGGACGAGCGTGTCGCAGACGTTGTTGATGACCTGGGACTCGTATACGCCCGTGTACTTGCACGGGTCGAGGTACTTCGGGGAAGAGGCGAGCGTGATGTTCAGCGTGCCACCCGCGGTGGAGGCAGCCTCGCCCGTGGAGGCGGCGGAGCCGGAGCCACCGCAGCCGGTGAGGGACGCGGCGGCGACGGTGGCGCCAAAGATCGTGGCACCGCCGATGAACGAACGCCTGGAGATCTTGAGGTCCTTCATTTTTCCTCCCTTTAAGGAAAAGGGCCAGCCCGGTGAGCGGGCCAGCCGCAACTGTGACGAATGAGCGGAAATAGTTCCCATCATTTCGTATTAAGTACCTTACAAAAGAAACCCCCGCGCCGTCTTATGACGATGCGAGGGTTTATAGAACCGAAATAATATCCAATTTCGGTGACGCGCGGCGTCCGCTCCGGGCGTGTCACCTAGCCGATGGCGAGCATGTTGTCCCAGTAGGCAACGTCCTCGAGCGGCAGCGTGTCCCACAGCTTCTGGATGCGCTCAGGCACGAAGCGGCGCTCCACCACGACATCGCCGCCGTACAGGCGGAACCAGTCGGCGTCGATGACGAGGTAGCCGTCGAAGCCGAAGTCGTCTCCCCAGCTGTTCTCGACGCGCCAGGCCACGGGCTTTCCGTCCTGCCCCAGCTCGACGCCCTGGAAGGCCATGCAGTGCGTCATGCCGCACTCGCGGTCGTCGATCATCTCGGCCTTGGTCTGGGAGAGGTCGACACCGAACGTGCCGTCGAGGTCCATGCCGTCAAGCGCGAGCACGCCGGAGAAGTCCTCGTCCTTGCGCATGAGCTTCTTGTTGACCGCGCACATCATGAACGCGGGCACACCCGCCTTGAGCGACTCCACGGCGGCGTTCTCGAGGTCCTCCATGGGCATGTTGAGGAAGCGCAGGCGCTGGCCGCCGATGACCGGGTCGAAGTAGCGGATGCCGTAGGCGTGCTCGTAGGGACGGCCCTCGCCCGGGAAGTTCACGAGCTCGACATAGTCCTCGAGGTTGAGCTTGACGTAGCGCTCCACGAACTCGCGCGGCGTGATGCCGTGGTCGCGCAGGACGAGGCTCTCCTCGCCGCCGTTGGCGGACAGCTGGCGGCTTACCTTGCTCTTGTCCACGTCGGCGCCCTCGCCCACCTCCATCGTGAGGTCGAACGTCACGGGCGGCTCGCCCAGGCAGCAGCACAGGATGCGGTGGAACTCCGGCAGCATCTCCTGCTTCCTGGCGCGCAGCTCCTCGGTCGTGGCGCCGTCGGCGGCCATCTTGCGAAGGATCGTGGCGTCCTTGCGCAGAAGGGTCGTGAGCAGCGAGTTCATCTGGGCGGTGTCCTTGTTGCACGCCGTGTCGGGCATGAGCGCCTTGGGGATGGCGCCCCACTTCTTCACGAGGTTGCAGCAGAAGACGAACTGGCCGCCGTCCTCGACGGGCGTGAGCATAAGCTGGGTGACCTCGCGGTCGTTCCAGGGCAGGTCCGCCGTGTCGATGACGTACTCCAGACGGGAGTTGCAGCGCTCAAGCTTGTCATAGAACTGGATGTAGTTCTGCGAGAACTCGAAGTCGTCGATGTCGAGGTTCTCGAGCACCTTCGAGCGAAGGACGTTGAGCGTCGAGAACATCCAGCAGCGGCCCGAGTGGCGCTGGCCGGTGACGGTCTTGGCGGTCTTGAGTGACACGCCGAACGTGTCCTGGTAGTTGCGCGCCTGGCGGCGGTCGGCGCTCGCCTCCACGACGTTGAGCGCCGTCACGGCGTTGCGGGCCACGCGGTTGGCGCGCACGCTGGCGAACTCGTTCGTCAGCTCGTTCACGGCAGAGAAGTCCAGTTCGTCTAGGGCCACGTTGCATGCTCCTTGGTCACTATTTCCGGCAATGTGCTTCAGCATAGCGCTTGGGAGACTTTACAGGCTTCATATTGTCCTATCATGTCCCAGATGACCGCACCGGTCGACCGAATACGTTCAAACGAAAGTGAGCCACCATGCTTCTTCGCCAGATGCTCGACGTCTACGACCTCATCGACAAGCCCCAGGCCAGCGGCAACGAGACCGCAGACTTCCTGCGCGCCCACGGCGCCACGGACGTCACGGTCGAGCGCGTGAGCGGCGAGCGCGGCGGCACCGACTGCATCAAGGTCCTCATCCCCGGCTCGAACGGCAAGTCCAGCGGTGGCACCGCCCCCACGCTCGGCATCGTCGGCCGCCTCGGCGGCCTGGGCGCCCGTCCCGAGATGATTGGCGCCGTGTCCGACGGTGACGGCGCCGTGGCGGCTCTCACCGCCGCGCTCAAGCTCGTCGAGATGCACGAGAACGGCGACGTCCTCGAGGGCGACGTCATCGTGGCCACCCACATCTGCCCCGACGCCCCGACGCTGCCGCACGAGCCCGTCCCCTTCATGGACTCCCCCATCGACATGGAGACCATGAACCGCATGGAGGTCGACGAGCGCATGGACGCCATCGTCTCCATCGACACCACCAAGGGCAACCGCATCATCAACCTCAACGGCATCGCCATCTCGCCGACGGTCATGCAGGGCTACATCCTGTCCGTCTCCAACGACCTCATGGACGTCATGACGCGCGTCACGGGCAAGATGCCCGAGGTCTTCGCCCTCTCCCAGCAGGACATCACGCCCTACGGCAATGACCTCTACCACCTGAACAGCATTCTGCAGCCCGCCACCGCCACCAGCGCCCCCGTCGTGGGCGTGGCCATCGCCACCGAGCAGATGGTCGCCGGTTGCGCCACGGGCGCCACGCACGGCGCCGACGTCGAGGAGGCCGCGCGTTTCGCCGTCGAGGTCGCCAAGGTCTACGGCCCCGGCGCCTGCAAGTTCTATGAGGAGGATCAGTTCTCCCACCTCAAGGACCTGTACGGCGACATGACGCGCTTCCAGGGCATGGGCGAGGCCAAGTAGCGATCGCCAGAAGCGACACACGAGCCCGCCGGCAGCTCCGGCGGGCTTTTCTTTTGAGGCTCGCAGCAACAGGAGGATTCATGTCTCAGCACACGAGAATCGCAGGCATCACGGTGGGCCAGTCGCCCCGCACCGACATGACGTGCGACCTCATCCCCAAGCTCGCGCTCAACCTCGAGCTCGTCGAGTACGGTGCGCTCGACGGCCTCACGCTCGCAGACATCGAGCGCGACCTGGCGCCCGAGCCTGGGCAGGAGGTGCTCGTCTCGCGCATGCGCGACGGCAGCCAGGCAACCTTCTCGGGAGACAAGGTGGTCCCCCTCGTCCAGGCAAAGATCGACGAGGCCGAGCGGGACGGCTGCCGCGCCATCATCGTGCTGTGCACTGGGTCGTTCCCCGAGCTCAGGCACACGGTTCCGCTCGTGTTTCCGCAGCCCCTGCTGCACTCCACGGCCCGCGCCCTCGCCGGCGGCCGCCGCGTCGCCGTCATGGTGCCGGAGGCCTCCCAGGCCGATCAGGCCCGCGAGTGGTGGGCGGCAAGCGGCGTGGACATCGACGTCGTGTCCGCAAGCCCCTACAAGGGCATCGACGGCGTCATGGCCGCGGCCCGCACGCTGCGCGACCACGACGACGCCTTCCTCTGCCTCGACTGCATGGGATTCACGGTCGCCATGCGCGACGCCGCCCGACGCGAGAGCGGTCTGGACGTTCTGCTCCCGCGCACGCTCGTGGCAAGCGTCGTCTCCGAGCTGATGGGGTAATGCCCGCTAAAGGGCTGACCGAGGGCCCATCGCCGGCTCGGACAGCTCCTTCGGAGAACTCGCATTCGATAGGCCTCAGGGCCACCTCGCACTGTTTTCCCTTAAGCGGGAGCCTTAGTGCGGACGGCATTCAGGCGAGCGGCCCGGAGCCCGTCAGCGGGCGGCCTCGCGCACGTCGACAACGTGGAGCTTAAAAGGGCGGGCGGGGTGTCTGTCGCATGCGAGTTCTTTGCGAAGCAAAGCTGTTTGAGCAGGCGACAGACATCCCGCCCACCCACTCGCAGCAACCCACCTACGCCGGCAGCCCGCCGAGCGCAGACTCGGTGAGGCGCACCTCGCAGGCCAGGCGATGGATGCCGTCCGGCGCGAAGCCGCGACCTATCCGGCCTACGAGGAGGCTGGCGGCAAGGGAAGCAATCCCCACGACCGGCTGGATGACGCATGTGGGGATGGGGTCGAAGATGTCGGCGAACTCAAGCTCGTCGAAGCCGGCAAAGCCCACGTCGACACCGGGGCGCAGGCCTCGGCGGAGCATGCACTTGAGGGCCCCGAGCTCCAGATAGTGGTTGCAGGCAAAGACTGCCGTGACACCTGCGGACAGCAGCTCGCAGGTTGCCTGGGCAGCGGCCTCCTTCACGCTGTCGCAGAAGCGCACGAGCTTCTCGGGCACCGGAAGGCCGCGGTCCTCATGGGCAAGCCTCCAGCCTCGGGCCCGCTCGATACCCACGTGTGAAATCTGCTGCATGGAGACGAGGCCCACCCTCTCGTGGCCTGCGTCAAGCATGGCGCCAACTGCCTTGCGCACCGCATCGCAGTTGTCTACGACGATGGAGTCCGCACTTGACCCCACGAGCGGGTTGTCGATGAGCACGAGCGGCACGGCCACCTCGCGAAGAAACTCGACGCTTGCGGGCGCAAGCTCTGAGAGCACCACGATGAGGCCGTCCACCTGGTGCATCTGGAGAAACTCGACCTTCTCGCGAAGGAAGTCGGCGTCTCCCTGGTACTCGACGAACACGGCCGCATAGCCCAGGCGCTCGAGCTCGTGCTCGACAAGCCCCATGAGCGAGGCCGCAAACGGGTTCGTGGCGCTGCTGATGAGGATGCCCACGGTGTAGCTGTGCGCCGTCGCGAAGGCGCGGCCGATGATGTTGGGCTGGTATCCCAGCTCCTCGATGGCCTCGGCGATCCTGACCCGGTTGTCCTCACGCAGCTGCGCGCCATTGAGATAGCGCGAGACCGTGGCAACCGACACATCCGCTCGCCTTGCGACGTCTCGTATGGTTGCCACGGCCCTCGCCTCCCATCAGGTAATCGCGGGGAGAGAGCCCCGCACGCCCAGTTTGCCTACTCGTCGTCCTCGTCGTCGGCGCAGACCTCGAACTTGCGCGTGTCGACGCCGTTCTTGCCGGCGTTGACGGCCGTCTCGACGAGCGAGCCAATCGTGGCGTTCGCGTCGGAGCTGCGGGCAAAGAGCGTCTCGATGAGCATGGGCAGGTTGGCGCCCACGACGATCTCAACGTCGGGCGTAGTCTGGGAGGCCATCATGGCCTGGTTGAAGGGCGTGCCGCCGAGAAGGTCGCAGAACACGACGACGCCATCGGTCTGCTCGCGCATCGCGGCGATCTCGCCGTGGATGAGCTCGGGGTAGTCGGACGCCTTGTCGACGTCGAACGGCACGACCTTGAAGGCCTCCTGCCTGCCGGCAACGAGCTCGAGGGCGCTGGCCAGACCGGGGGCGAACTCGCCGTGACCCGTGAGGATGAAACCAATCATGTGAAACCTCCTTGTTGTGGGCGCATAGCCCGGATTTATGGGTGCTTTGTGGCAAGTACGCTCTAGCGGCCGAGGCCCTGGCGCTCGAGCAGCCACTCGTTGGCACGGACGCGGCGGGCGAGCTGTGTGGCGTAGACGCGACCGAGCGAGCCCGAGAGCGCCTCGCGGGGGTTCTCGATTCCCGCCTTGCCAGCGGTGCGCGCGGCCTGGGCAAAGTCCTCCTCGCGCGGCTCGAGCCTGTTGTCGCGGACTAGGGCATCGAGCGCCATGAGGCGCGTGAGCTCGGAGGACGCCTGGGCCTTGAGCATCTGGCGCAGCTTCTCCTCGCTCGTGTGCTGCGAGTTGAGGTACTCGGTGATGGTGTAGCCGCCTCCGTGCACTTGCTCGAGCAGGCCCTCGAACGACGCCTGGGCCATGGCCTCGACGGCATCTGCGGGCGGCATCGAGGTCACGCGACCGGTGAGCTGGCTGGCAGCGCGCTCGAGCAGCTCGTCGTGCTGTTTGCTCTTGGCCTCGGCCACAAGCGTCTTGCGCACGATCTGCTTGAGGCCGCGCACGTCGTGGGCGTTGGGCATGTTCTCGGCCACCCACTCGTCGGAGAGCTTGGGAGCCTTGACGCGCAGGATGTCGCGCACAGCAACGCGCAGCTCGCAGGCGCGCGAGCGGCCGTCGTCGCCAAGCTCGCCGTGGATTCGCCAGCCCTGGGACAGGTTCGTGCGCTTCGTGTCGCGGATGCGCATGCCCAAAAGCAGCGTGGTGACCTTGCCGGGAAGCGCGGCCGAGCCCACGAGGTAGCGGAAGTTCGTCTTCGTGAGGTCGGCGATCTTGCCGCTCGCCGCCTTGCCCTGGATGTCGATGACCACGGTGTCGCCCATGCGCGGCGTGCTCACGCCCAGCGCCGGCTGCAGGGTGCCGTGGCCTGCCACGAGCTGGGCCACGTTCTGGTCGACCTCGGCCTCGCTCACGTGCGGGGCCTTGACCGGGCCCAGCGGGTAAGGCTCGGCCGAGGCGATGTCTGCCTGCGGCATCACGAACACCGACAGCTCGAGCTCGTTGCCCCAGGCGCTCTCGACCTTAGGCACGAACAGGGGCACGACGCCCTCGCGCTCGAGCGCCTCGTCGACCTCGGGCGCGGCGCCCGGGTCATCGAGGTTGATGACGTCGCTCACGTCGTGGTCGAACGAAACCTTCCAGCTCTCGAAGCCAGCGTCGGCGGGCTTCCTGTCGATGGTCGTAACCCCCATGCAAAACTCCTTGCAAAGACAAGCGCCCCGAATGCCCGATCGGCACCCGGGGCGCGCGAACTAACGCGAACCCTAGTACTCGGCGAGACGGTCGGCGAACTTGTCGAGCAGCTTCTGGTTGAACTCAGGGCCGCCGTCGACGTTGGCGCTCATGAACACGGGCGGAGTCACGCCGCGCTCGAGCAGGATGTCGAGCGACTCCATGATGGCGCAGTCGAGCAGCATGCAACCGGTGTAGAGCGAGGTGCCGCCCACCTTGGTGTCAAGTCCCTCGACGTCGATGCAGGCGTCGCCAAACGAGCTCTTGTTGTCGAGCACGACGTCGCCAAACTCATAAAGGAGCTTGCCGTCGGCGCGGCGTGAGGTGCCGGCCTTGGAGACCTCGAGCGCGGTGACGACGATCGTCTTGACGCCCTTCTTCTGGGCGAGCTCGGCGATGTCGATGCCCAGGGGGTTGCGGCCCGAGTTCGAGATGACCACGAGGCAGTCCTGCGGGCGCAGGTCGAGCTTGTGCATGAACTGCTCGCCCGTGCCGTTGAGCATCTCGTAGATGCCGTTGGACGGCTCGCGGATGATGCGGGTCTGGATGTAGCCACCAGCGCGGCCGCAGATCTCGAGGGCGTTACCAAACGAGTGGCCCGAGCCAAAGGCGCGGATGATGCCGCCGCGCTCGATGGTGTCGGCAAAGATGGTCGCGGCCTCGTGGATGGCGTCCTCCTGGCCGTCGGTGACCTCATCGATGCGCTTGATGATCTCTGCCTTGAAACGCTCGGCGGTCTTGTTCATGCAAGTCCTCCCCTTCTTTGGGTCTTTGCGAACACGATGCATACGCTGGGTTTTGAGCCCATGCGTGCCAGACCGCCCGCCTGGCACGCATGGACCGGCTCGCCCCGGGTCGCCGGGAAGAGCCCGCCCTCAAAAAGAGGGGTCGGGTGCGTTGGCGCCCGACCCCTCTCGATTGGGCCCTACTTCAGGAAGTCCGTGAGGTGGGTCACCGGGTCCTGCGGAACGAGCTGCGTGGTGATCTCGATGCCGCGGGCCAGCAGGTCACGGAATTGCTGCTCCTGCTCGTCGGTGACGTTAACGTACTTCTTGACGACGTGCGTATCGTCCTTGCCGCCCATGTTGCCGATGTTGATCGTCGTGATGGGCAGGCCAAGGTCGATGAGGCGAATGATGTCAGCGGGCGAGTTCACGATAAGGAACACGCGCTGGCCGGCATACTTGCCCTCGAGAATCTGCTTGGCAGCACGCTCGACCGGAATGATCGAGGTCTTGATGCCAGCAGGGGCCGCCATCCTCAAAACCGACTTGCGCATGTCATCGGCAGCCACCTGATCATTAGCAACCATAATGCGCGTGAGCTTGAGCGAGTTCGACCAATAGGCCACGACCTGCCCGTGAATCAGTCGGTCATCAATGCGGATTGCAACAATGCCGGGCATGCCCTCGAATTCGTCAGCCATAGTGCTACCTCCTCAGATTAGGGTCTACTTAGCCAGGATACCGGTGCAGCCAAACAGCAGACCAACAACGATGACGATGAGAATCGCCTTGTTGGAAGTCATACCCTTCTTGGAGAGCAGCCAATACACGAGAGCGGTGCCGCACAGGGGAAGCAGGGACGGCATGATGCCATCGAGCAGGTCCTGGACGGGCTGCGAGACGTCACCAAAGGTGAACGTGCCGGGCGCGTGGATCGAGACGACGGAGCACACGAGGGCGCCAACGACGACAAGGCCCAGGATGGAGGCGGCGTCGGTGATGGGCTTCATGTTCTCGGCGATCGTGCCGACCGCGGACTGGCCCTGCGTGTAGCCGATCTTGAACAGGAACCAACGGATGATGGTCGTCACAACGCCCATGGCAATCCAGATGAAGCAGCCCACGGGGTTGCCATCGAGAGCCATGTAGGCGGCGATGGCGCCAAAGATCGTCGGGATGACGACGCCGAAGATGGAGTCGCCCACGCCAGCGAACGGGCCCATGAGGCCGGTCTTGATGCCGCTGACGGCCTCCATGCCGTCGAGCTTGAGCTCGGGCTCAATGGCGCAGTCAATGCCGAGGATGATGAAGGCCATGTCGGGCGTCGTGTTGAAGAACTGAAGGTGGTTCTTCACGGCAACCTGCAGGTCGTCCTCGTTGGTGTAGATCTCCTTCAGGGCGGGCATCATGGCGTAGCAGTAGCCCGAGCCCTGCATCTTCTCGTAGTTCCAACCGATCTGGCCCCAGAAGTACCAGCGCCAGAAGACCTTGTTGAGCGTCTTCTGCGAAAGAGCGGTGTTACTCGTCGTCATCGATGGTCCCTCCCTCGGTGCTAGCAGCCACAGCGGCAACGGCCGGCTTCTGCTGAGTGAACTCGTAGTACTTCACGGCAGCGAAGGCGAGGCCCACGAGAGCAACGCCCAGCATGGGGACGTTGAGGTAGGCGGCAAGCACGAAGCCGAGAAGGGCGTACGGCCAGAAGCGGTTGAGCGGCATGAAGTGAAGCAGGATGGCGATACCGACAGCGGGGAGCATGCCGGAGACGCACTTGAAGCCGTTGAGCAGCCACTCGGGAGCGGCGGCGGCGAGGCTGGCGACGACGTCCTGGCCAAGGGCGAGGCACAGGAAGACGGGGATGGCGCGGGAGAGGCACCAAGGAATGGTGCCCAGCAGGCAGCCGAGCTCGACCTTGCGCCAGTTCTTCTCCTCAGCACCGGCATCGGCCATGTTCTGGAACGCGGTGTTGCAGAAGCGGCCGAGAATGTCGCACTGAACGAGCAGCAGGCCCACGGGCACGGCGACGGCAAGACCGATCTCGGTCGAGCCGGTCGTGACGGCGAAGGCGGTGCCGATCAGGGCGCCGGACATGTAGTCGGGAATCGACGAGCCACCATAGGTGCCAACGCCGAGGACCATGAGCTGAAGCGTACCGCCGATGAAGAGGCCCGTGGCCACATCACCCATGACGGCGCCTGCAAACAGGCCAGCGATAACCGGCTTCGACAGGTAGAAGTTCGGTCCCAGCATCTCCCAGGTGACAAACGCCGCGTACACAGTAAGAGCTATGATCTGCGGAAAGCCCATTCCAATTCACCCTCTCTTCTCTTTCTCGGGATCACCCGATCCCTGGCGCCAACCACCTCCAAGGTTGGGTGGCGCCTGTTTACCTACGCGCCCCACGCCGGAGGCGCGTGGGCAGACCCGGGCCCTTGGGTCCACGAGTTAGTATATGAACTCTGTCAACGATTCGTGTGTCGCTTCTGTAACCGTTTCAATTCTGGGCGTGAACGGTCGTATTACATAAAGCAGGCGGCCTCCAAAACTACGTTGAAGGCCGCCTGAAACGTTGTTTGAAATACTAGCTAGATGCCGGGCTTAGTACTCCGGGGCACCCAGCGACTCGCCCGCGAGGTAGGTCTCGCGCAGGTTGAGCTCGTGGTCGAAGACCACGAAGTCGGCGTCGCGGCCCGGCTTGATGGAGCCACAGCGCGCATCGATGCGCGCGGAGCGGGCCGCGACCTCCGTGGCCATGCGGATGGCCTCGTCTGCGCTCGCGATACCCCAGTCCACGACGTTCTTGACGCCCTTGGCGAGCGTGAGCACGGAACCGGCGATGTTGCCCTTCGTGCCATCGGGGTTCTCGAGGTAGCACAGGCCGCCCTCCATGACGACGGGAAGACCGCCGCTCATGTAGTGGCCCTCGGGAAGGCCGCCGCAGCCAAGGCAGTCGGTGATGAGCACGGAGTGCTGCCAGCCCTTTGCACGCACGAGCGCCTTGATGGCCGCGGGCTGCACGTGCTTGCCGTCGCAGATGACCTCGGCATAGGTCTCGGGCGTGGACATGGCGCAGCCGAGCGTGCCCGGTTCGCGATGGTGAAGGCCGCGCATGCCGTTGTAAGTGTGGACAAAGCAGGTGGCGCCGGCGTTCACGGCGGCAAGCGCCTCCTCGTAGGTGGCATCGGAGTGGCCGATGGAGGTCACGACGCCCTCGGCGTCGAGCGCGGCGATGTAGGCCTCGGAGCCGTCACGCTCGGGGGCCAGGGCGCTCTTGACGATGCGGCCGCCGGCCTTCTCCTGCCAGCCCTTGAAGACCTCGTAGCTGGGATCGATGAGGTACTCGGGGTTCTGGGCGCCCACGTGCTTCATCGTGAAGAACGGACCCTCGAGGTAGATGCCCTGGATGTGCGCGCCGCGGAAGCCCGAGTCGCGGGAGTCGTCGGCTGCGGCGATGGCGGCGCAGCACTCGCCGATGTGCTCGACACCGTCGGTGAACGTCGTGGGCACCCACGAGGTGGTGCCACGACGGGCGAGCTCAATGCTCGAGGCGTTCATGCCGTCGGCATCGGCGTCGATCGTGGCGTGGCCAAAGAAGCCGTGGATGTGCGTGTCCACCATGCCCGGGGCAATCATGCTGCCCGTGTAGTCGCAGACCTCGACGCCCTCGGGAGCCTCGGCGCTCCAGGTGCCAAAGACGCCGTCGCTCACCGTGAGGTAGCCACCCTCAACGGAGGAACCCGGCAGGAAGAACCTGTCGGCCTTGATCGCATACGTTGCCATGCTCGTCCTCTCTCGTGTGCGGGCACACCCGCAGCCGCCGGCATGGCATACGACGCACATGCCGTCCAAACTGACATCCGCCGAGGGGTTGGCCCTACGGGGCTTCCCATCGATACACTCAATATAGTATGTCTGTCCCCGTCCGCCACCCGCTTCGCGCCGAAGCCGCGGACGACGTCCGTAGGCGGTGTGATGCCATGAGAACGCCCAAGTATGCCCTCATCAAGGAGGACCTGCGCCGGGAGATCGAGAGCAAGAAGTTCGAGAACGGCCAGCGCTTCTACAGCGAGTCGGAGCTCATCGAGCGCTACGGCGTGAGCTCCATCACCATCGTGCGCGCGCTGCGCGAGCTCGTGAACATGGGATACCTCGTGAGAAGCCAGGGAAAGGGCACGTTCGTCTCGCGCACGCGCAAGCGCAGGCTCGTGGAGCTCACGGACATGGAGCCCTGGGAGGGTGCCACGAACAAGGAGAGCGTCCGCGTGGTCTCGATGGAGCCCGGGAACGACCCCGAGGTCAAGTCGATGATGCGCCTTGCCGCGAACGAGGGCTATCACAAGATCGTGCGCATACGCAGCTGCGACGGCGCGCCCGTAGTGCTGCAGCGCTCCTACATCCCCAGCAGGCTCGTGCGAGGAGACCTCGATCCGAGCGAGTACGTCTCGGTCTATCGCCGCGTGCGCGAGGACTTCAACATCTCGCTGAACGACGAGGCGGCGACCGAGGAGGACGACGTGATGTTCCCCGCTCCCCCAGACGTCGCCAAGGCGCTCGGCTTCACGGGAGACGTGCCCGTCGTGCGCGAGCACAAGCAGACGACGCTCGCCACGGGCGAGGTGGTCGAGGATGCCCTCTCCTACCTGCGCTGGGACTACTTTGGGCTCAAGTTCTCCTCGCTTGACCGCGCGGGACTGCCCCGCGACTAGCCGCCCCGACAAAAGCGTGCCAGTGGAACCCGTCCCCTCTGGCATGTACGACAAAAGCATGCCAGTGGAACCCGTCCCCTCTGGCATGCCGCTGGCGGATGCGCCGACAAGGGCCGCGAGGCCTGCGGCTATAACAGTGAGTACGTGAAGAACCTCCGCGAAAGGGGAGCAAGCATGCTGAACGGTATTCCCAAGAACGTCTCGCCCGACCTGCTCAAGGTCCTCATGGAAATGGGCCACGGCGACGAGATCGTCCTGTCCGACGGCAACTACCCGGCAACCTCGAGCGGCAACCTGCTCGTGCGCTGCATCGGTCTGGGCGTGCCGGAGATCCTCGACTCCATCCTCACGCTCATGCCGCTCGACGACTACGTCGACAGCCCCGTCGCCATGATGGAGAGCCCCACGCCCGAGGAGCCTCCCATCTGGGCCACGTACCGCGAGATCATCAAGAAGCACTGCGGCGACGTGAAGATCACGCACATGGAGCACGACGCCTTCATCGAGCGCGCCCGCAAGACCTACGCGATCGTGGCCACCTCCGAGGAGGCCACCTACGCCAACATCCTGCTTCGCAAGGGCGTCGTGAAGTAGGGAACCGAGGCATACACGACGAAGGGGCCGCCGGCATGACGCCGACGACCCCTTTCTTCTTGGCGAAACCCGCAAAGGGGACTGTCCCTTTTGCAGGTTTCGCAGGCTAGCGTTCGAACGGAAACTCGCCGCGGGCCAGGGCGGAGATGGCATCGGCCACGGCGAGGTCCTCGCATGCGCCGATGTGCCAGCGAGCCGCCGCAGCCGCGGCGGGCGTGGCGTTGGCGACGGCCACGGAGTTCTCCACGGCCGTGAGCATCGTGAGGTCGTTCTCGGCGTCGCCGAAGACGAAGACGTCCTCGGGCGCCACGTCGAGGTAGTCGCGCAGGTACAGGGCGGCCGCACCCTTGTTCCAGCCTGCGGGCATGATGTTGGTGAAGCCCACCTGCGGCACGTCGAAGTCGAGCTCGGGAAGCTCGGCGGAAAGCAGGCGCGCCAGCTCGTAGGTCCTCTCCTCGTCCCCGGCGACGAAGGCGTTCACCTTCACGACGTCATGGGTGGGAAGGCCCGCCGGCTTGCAGATCTTGCCATAGCGGGGAAACGCCACCGTGAGGTCCTCGGCCGTGCCCGCACACAGGAGCGGCTGGGCGTCGTCGAAGTAGACGAGGCCAGCATGTTCGATGCCGGAGACGACGTCTGCCATGCGCCGCACGCACTCGGCCGGGATCGTCTTCTCGAGCACCATCTCGCCGGCGTAATAGACCTGCAGGCCGTTCGTGGCGATGCAGGTGGAGGTGCACGCGTCGTCGCCGTCGAACAGGATGGACGCCCACGCCAGCGAGCGGCCCGTGCACGGGCCCACGGCGCATCCGTGCTCGACGGCCTCGTGCATGGCCTCGCGCGTGCGCTTGGGAACGGACTGCATGCCATACGGCAGGATCGTGCGGTCGATGTCCGAGAGAATGAGCCTCATCCATGCCTCCAGATAAAGAAGGCCCGCCTGCCGGGCGGCAGACGGGCCGAGCAGAGCCCTACAGCGACTCGATGACCTTGACGACCTCGTTGACGTACTGCTCGCAGATGGCAGGGGTTGCCGCCTCGACCATGACGCGGACCATGGGCTCGGTGCCGCTCGCGCGCACGAGCGCGCGGCCCTCGCCCTCGAGCGACGTCTCGACGCTGGCGACGGCGGCCTTGACGCGCTCGTCTGCCATGACGGCCTGCTTGTCTGCCACGACGACGTTCTTGAGCAGCTGCGGGTAGATCTTCACCGGCTCGGTGAGCTCGGAGAGCGTCTTCTTGGAGCCGAGCATGGCCTCGATGATGCGCAGGCTCGTGTTGATGCCGTCTCCGGTGTTGCTGTACTTGGAGAAGATGACGTGACCGCTCTGCTCGCCGCCGAGCGAGTAGCCGTTCTCGGCCATGCAGGCGGCAACGTACTTGTCGCCCACCGGGGTCTGCTCGTAGCGAAGGCCCGCCGCCTCGAGCGCCTTGTACAGGCCGAGGTTGCTCATGACCGTGGTCACGACGGTGTCATTGGCGAGCTGGCCGCGCTTGTGCAGGTAGACGCCGCACGCGTACATGATGAGGTCGCCGTCGACGACGTTGCCGTGCTCGTCGACCGCGATGCAGCGGTCGGCGTCGCCGTCGAAGGCGAAGCCCACGTCGAGGCCCTTCTCGCTCACGAGGTTCTGGAGCTGCTCGATGTGGGTGGAGCCGCAGCCGCGGTTGATGTTGAAGCCGTTGGGCTCGTTGGACACCACGTAGGTCTTGGCGCCCAGGGCATCGAACACACCCTTGGCGATGGGCGTGGAAGAACCGTTGGCGCAGTCGAGGCCAATGCGCATGCCATGGAGCGAGAAGCTCGCCGAGGAAATGAGGAACCCGATGTAGCGGTTACGGCCCTCGACGTAGTCGATCGTACGGCCGATCTCCTCGCCAGTGGCCAGGGGCACCTCGGACTTGCCGTCGATGTAGTCCTCGACCAGCTCGAGGACCTCGGGCTCCATCTTGTAGCCGTCCGAGCCGATGAGCTTGATGCCGTTGTCGGTGTAGGGGTTGTGGCTCGCGGTGATCATAATGCCGCAGTCAAAGCCCTCGCTGCGCACGACGTAGCTCACCGAGGGGGTCGTGGTGACGTGGAGCAGGTAGGCGTCCGCGCCGCTTGCCACCAGGCCGGCGCCGAGCGCGTACTCGAACATGTAGCTGGAGCGGCGCGTGTCCTTGCCGATGACGATCTTTGCCTTGCGACCCTCGCGCAGGCCGTAGTACCAGCCCACGAAGCGTCCGATGGCGAATGCGTGATCGACCGTGAGGCCCTCGTTGGCGCGGCCGCGGAAGCCGTCGGTGCCGAAGTACTTCATGCGTATTCTCCTAAGTCAGTTGTGGGACAAGGCCCGTGAGGCGCTCGCCCCCGTTCGCTAGGAAGCGCCATCAATTATGCACCGCCCCCGCAGGCCCCTCCCCACTTAGACGAAAAACGCGCAAGCGCGAGTACACTTGGCTGCGTGCAACGTTCAACAAGGAGGAGCCATGCCCACCATCGCGCAAGACCTCAAGGCGCTCGACGCCCTGCAGGCGCACCTGTTCGCCCACCGTCACGCCACGACGTCCATCATGTTCGCCGGCGAGACGACAGACCCCACGGAGGCGGCCGGCCCCCGAGCCGAGGCGCTCGCGACGCTCGAGGAGGAGGTCCACGACCTCATGTGCTCAGACGAGACGGGCAAGCTACTCGCACGCCTGGGGGCGGCGGCCGCCGAAGGCGAGCTCGACGAGGTGCGTGCCGCGCAGGTCCGCGTGCTTGGCCGCGAGCGCGAGGAGCGCGTCTGCGTGCCGGCGGCCACCCAGGCCGACTTCGCGCGCCTGTGCTGCGAGGCCCAGAGCGTCTGGACCCGCGCCAAGCGCGAGAATGACTGGGCGAGCTTCTCGCCCTACCTGGACCGCATGGTGGCCACCATGCGCGAGATCGCCGAGCTGCGCCGCCCGGGACAGGACGCCTACGACACGCTGCTCGACGACTTCGAGCGTGGGACGTCCCGCGCCTTCTACGACGCGTTCTTCTCGCAGGTGAAGGACTGCGTGGTGCCACTCGTCTCCGCGATGCGCGAGAGGGGCTGGCAGCCAAGCCGCGCCTGCATCGAGGGCACGTTCGACCACGACACCCAGATGGCGCTCGCCCGTGACCTGCTCGACATCGAGGGCCTGCGCGCCAGCGCGCTCACGCTCGCGGAGACCGAGCACCCCTTCACAGACTCGGTGTGCAGCGCCCATGCCTACATCGCCACCCACGTGTACGAGAACGACGTCATCAGCAACGTCTACTCGATGCTGCACGAGGGCGGACATGCCATGTACGAGCAGAACATCGACCCCGCCTATGACCGCACGATCCTGAACGGCGGCGTCTCGAGCGGCGTGCACGAGAGCCAGAGCCGCTTCTTCGAGAACTACGTCGGCCGCAGCGAGGCGTTTGCGCCGGTACTGCTGGGGGCGCTGCGCCGCCGCTTCCCGGGGCGCTTCGACGGCGTCAGCGCACGCGAGCTCTACCTCGCCGTGAACCGCGCCGAGCCCGGCCTCGTGCGCACGGAGGCAGACGAGCTCACCTACCCGCTGCACATCATCATCCGCTACGAGATCGAGCAGATGCTGTTCGACGGCACGGCCACGGCGCAAGACGTCCCCGCCCTGTGGAACGAGCGCTACGCGAGCTACCTTGGTCTTGAGGTCCCCAGCGACACGTTGGGATGTCTCCAGGACGTCCACTGGTCGTGCGGTGACCTGGGCTACTTCCCCACCTACGCGCTGGGCGGGGCCTACGGCGCGCAGCTGCTCGACGCCATGCGTGCGGACGGCGTGGACTTCGACGGCGCCTGCGAGTCCGGCGACCTTGCGCCCATCCGCGCTTGGCTTCGTGAGCGCGTGTGGCGCCACGGACGCGCCATCGACCCGATGCCGCTCATCGAGTCCGCCTGCGGCGCGCCGTTCGACGCGAGCCACTACACGCGCTACCTCACCGAGAAGTTCTCGGGCATCTACGACCTGTAAAGGTGGGACAGGGGGGGGCACTCCCCTTGCCCCATCAGGATTGGAGGGGCGATGAGGGCACTCATCCAGCGCGTGAGGCGCGCGAGCGTCACGGTGGACGGCAAGGTTGTGGGCAGCTGCGGCCATGGCCTGCTCGTGTTGCTCGGCGTGGGTCAGCATGACGACGAGGCAGTGGCCAACAAGCTCTGGCGCAAGATGCGAGACCTACGCATCTTTGACGACGAGGCAGGCAAGACGAACCTGTCACTTCTCGACGTGGGAGGCGAGGCGCTCGTCGTGAGCCAGTTCACGCTCTACGCCAACTGCAAGCGCGGGCGCCGCCCCTCCTTTACCGAGGCAGGCGAGCCTGGCCGTGCCAACGAGCTGTACGAGTACGTCTGCGGCCTGGCCGAGCAAGACCTCGGCAAGGAGCATGTGGGCCGCGGGGCATTCGGGGCGATGATGGACGTCGAGCTCGTGAACGACGGCCCGTTTACGGTCTGGCTGGATACTGACGAGCTTTAGGGGCGGGGCGAGACGTTCCTGAAGATGGGGCCGAGGAGGCGTCCACCGCCCGCTCGGACAGCTCCGCGTTGCGAAGAACTCGCATTCGATGGGCCTCGCCTCGGCCTACTTGCTGAAAGCTATGGCGCTCAGCAGTCCTTGTTTCAGCACGAGAAAGGCCCCGATGGCGTGCTCGACGCCATCGGGGCCTTGGCTTAGTTACTCTCCCGCGGGGGTGCCGGGGTTAGGGGCGTTGCCGGACCCGCCGTTGCCGCGGTGGCGACGGCGGCGCTTGCGCTTGGGGGCGTCGCCCTCGGAGGCGGGCTGGGAGTCGCCGGGCTGTGAGGCCATGTGCTTGGGCTTCTTGGGCTCGCCGGAGGGCTGGGCCTGGGGGCGCTGCTGGGCCTCGGCGGCCGCACCGCCCTTGTCGCCCGGACGGCGACGACGGCGACGCCTCTGCTGGCCCTGACCCTCGGCCGTAGGCTGCTCGGCGGCCTTCTCGGCATCGGGCTTGGGCGCGTTGTGACGCCGCTCGCGACGGGCCTCGCTACGCTGCTGGCCCTCGGCCGCGGGCTGCTCGCCCTCGACGTGGTGGCGACGCCTCGAGCGCCTGCCCTCGCCAGGTGCGCTCTGCTTGGCGGGAGCGGCCTTTGCCTGGCCCGGCAGATTCTCCGCGGCCTCGCCGGAGACCTCGACGGTCTTGTGGCGGCGACGGCGCTTCTGGCCCTGGCTCTGCTCGGAGGCGCTCTCGGCGTCTGGCTGCGCGGCCTCGGGGCGCTGGCCCTTGTTGCCGCCCTTGTTGCGGCGACGGCGCCCGGAGCGGCCCTCGCTCACGAAGAGGTCCTCGGAGGCGAACGTCTCCTCGGGGATGAGGCCAGCCTTGCGGTCAATCTCCTCGAGGGCGGCGCGCACCTCGGGGCTGTTGAGCTTCTCCATCGTGGAGCGCAGCACCGTGTCGGGACGGCAGGGGCAGCCAAGCTCCTCGCTCTTCTTCTTGGCGGCGTCGCTCGCCTCCATCTCGCCGAGCGGCACGCGGATCTGCTTGCCGTTCTCGAGGCGAAGCGCCAGCTGCTCCTTGGGCGTGTCGTACTCCACGATCTTGGCCGTGCCAAGCGGCGTCTGGATCACGGCGTTCTTCTTGGGCGCGCGCTGCTTGAAGTCGCGGTAGGCCTCGAACTCGTAGCGCAGGCAGCACATGAGGCGCCCACACGCGCCAGAGATCTTGTTGGAGTTGAGCGGCAGGTCCTGCTCCTTGGCCATGCGGATCGAGACGGGCTCGAAGCCGCTGCCAAAGCGCGTGCAGCACAGCTCCTGGCCGCAGTGGCCAAAGCCACCCATGAGCGCGGCCTCCTCGCGCACACCAATCTGGCGCATGTCGACGCGCTCGTGCAGCTCGCGGGAGAGGTCTCGCACGAGCTGGCGGAAGTCGATGCGCTCGTCTGCCGAGAAGTAGCACACGCACTTCTCGCCGCCGAACAGGTACTCGACGGCCACGGGCTTCATGTCCAGGCCGCTCTTGGAGACGAGCCGACGAAACGTCGGGAACGCGCGCTCGCCCTTCTCGGCCAGGCGGTCTGCGAGCTCAAAGTCCGCGTCGGTGGCGACGCGCAGCACCGGCTTGAGCGCGGCGCCGTCGGTCTTGCGGTTGAGCTCGGTCTGGTCGACCTCCATGGGGTCGCCCGTGGCCAGGCCCATCTCCGTGCCGCGCTCCGTGGAGCAGATGACGTGGTCGCCCTCGACCGCGTCGGAGTTCTTGGGGTCAAACCACAGGTCGCGCGTGGCATAGGCAAACTTCACCGGAATGACGGTGGGCATAGTGCCTCCTTGCAAGAGCACAGCATGACCTCGAGGGCCAGCTGGGGGGATACGTTATGGGCGAGGTCGTCCGCGGCGCGGTCCACGGCCGAGAGGGCCGCCAGCACGCCGGCGGGACTCGCCTTTGCGGCGATGCGCTCGACGACATCTGCCGCGTCGGCGTTCACGACCGGCTCGGCCACGCCCTCGAGGCGCATGAGGCAGTCGCGAAGCAGCGAGCTCGCCGCTGCTAGAAGTTCCATCATACCCGAACGCTCCTGGGCCGAGAGGGCGCGCTTGTTGCGCTGCTCCACGAGCTTCATGGCCTTGCTCGACAGGTAGTCGGCGTCCTGGGTGGCCTGCTCGTCCTGGCTCGCACGCACGTCGTCGAGCGGGGCCTTTGCCGCCACGACAAGGTCGCGCGCGGCGCAGAGCACGTCCCAGGCGTCATCGCGGGCAAGCGCGTCGAGTGAGCGGACCATGAGCCGGCGCGCCTCCCTGCGGGCCGGGCTGCCGAGAAAGTCCACGGCGCGCTCCGGCGTCCCCGCGACGGCCAAGGCCACGCGGGCGGCCGTGTCGTTCGGGTCCACTCCGCAGGCAAGCGCCACTCGACGGGCGGTCTCGGCGGGGTTGGAGACGCGAAACGGCACGAGCTGGCAGCGCGAGACGATCGTGGGGAGCACGGCGTCGTCCGTTCGGGCCATCAGGATGAACACGACGCCCTCGGGCGGCTCCTCGATGGTCTTGAGCAGGGCGTTTGCCGAGGAGTCCCGCAGCGTCTCAACGCGGTCGAGGATGTAGACCTTGGCCTTGGCGCGCACGGGCGCAAGCGAGACGTCGGCTATGAGCGAACGCACCTGCTCCACGACGTAGCCGCTCGCCCCCTCGGGGGCGATCCAGTGGACGTCCGGGTGCGTTCGGTGGGCCACGCGTATGCACTCGTCGCAGGCGTCGCATCCGCCGGACGGGCACACGATGCACTCGGCGAGCCCAAGGGCCGCCTCGCTCTGGCCCGAGCCCGGGGCGCCCAGGAACAGGTAGGCGTGCGAGAGCCTTCCCTCGCGCACGGCGGCCGCGAGGAACTCCCTCACGCGAGGTTGACCCTCGATGCGCTCGAGCGCCGCCGGCACCGGCTCGCCGCTAGCCATGGGAGACCTCGCCGGCCGAGACGCCCGCACGCGCGAGCGCGGCGTCGATGCGGCCCGCGACCAGCGCAGGATCGCCCGCGGCATCGACGACGCACACGCGGGCGGGGTCTGCCTTCGCAAGGGCCAGATAGTCCTTTCGCACGCGCTGCTGAAACGCCAGGCCCTCCACCTCGAGGCGATCGGCGCCCTGCGCCGTGGCGCGCGCGAGGGCAGCCGCCGGGTCGATGTCGAGCACGAGCGTCACGTCCGGGGACAGGCCACAGCAGCCGAGCTCGTTGGCCCGGCTCACGAGCGCATCGGACAGGCCACGGCCCCCGTGCTGGTAGGCGTGCGTCGAGTCATAGAATCGGTCGCACACCACGATGGCCCCACGCAAAAGCGCAGGCTCGATGACCTCGCGCACGAGCTGGGCTCGCGAGGCCTCGTAGAGGAGCAGCTCGCACTCGTCTGCCATCTCTGCGTTTTCCGGGTCGAGCAGAAGGGCACGGATCTTCTCGGAGATGGGCGTGCCGCCCGGCTCGCGCAGGGCCACGACCTCGCGACCCTCCCGGCGCAGGCGCTCCACGAGAAGCGACGCCTGCGTGGACTTGCCCGAGCCGTCGACGCCCTCGAGCGTAATGAACGTGCCGCGGGCGCTAGGCATCGAGCATCGCCCTCCTGGCGGCAACTATCTGGTCCATGACCGTGAGCACGCCGCGGTCCTCGTTGCTGGGGGCCACGTAGCGGGCGTGCTCGCGCATCTCGGGCACGGCGTTTGCCATCATGTAGCCAAAGCCCACGGTGTCGAGCATCTCGGCGTCGTTGGGGGCGTCGCCGAACGCCGCCATGTCCGCCGTGTCGATGCCCATGATCTGGGAGACGCGCTCAAGGGCCGAGCCCTTGCTCACGCCCTCGGGCATGATGTCGATCCACATGATGCCGCCGCAGCAGTACTGGAAGCTGCCCCCGATGTGCTCGCGATAGGTGTCGATGCGGTCGAGCGCGTCGTTGTTGGGGAACAGCACCGTGAACTTGTTGGCGGGCACGTCTACCTTCGTGAGGTCGTCGACGAACTCGCACTTCTTGTAGAACGTCCTGATGAAGTCCTCGTAGGGCTTGGCCTTCGCGTCCACGTAGCAGCCATCGAGGCCGCAGATGAAGCCGCAGTCGCCCATGCCGGCGGTGACGCTCGCCATGTGGCGGTACGCCTCGACGGGCATGTCGGCCTTGTAGATGACCTTTCCGTGGTCCACGACCAGGCCTCCGTTGTCGGCCACGACCATGAGCTCGTCGAGAAGGTCGCCGAAGTTGTCGCGCAGCGTGTACAGGGGCCGGCCGCTCGCGATGGCGAACTCCGCCCCCACGCTCTCGAGCGCCTTGATGCGCCGCTCGACGCCCTCGGGAACCGAGCTGTCGTCGAGCAGCAGCGAGCCGTCGAGGTCGGTCACGGCAAGCCGCACGCGGCCGAGGTCTGCCGGTTGCGGGCTCACCTCAAACATGTCTTTCCTCTCCTACTCGCTCGCCTCGCTCGAGCCCTTCTTCGTGCTCGAGCGCTTGGAGGTCGTCTTCTTGGCGGCAGGCTTCTTGGCAGCCGCCTTCTTCGTGGTGGTCTTCCCGGCCGCGGCACGACCACGCCCGCGGGCGGGCGTCTTGCGCTCGTTCGTGGGGCAGTCCATGTTCACGCACTTCTTCCACGGGCCGCGCGCCGTCTCCACGACGATCATGGGCGCGCCGCACTCCGGGCACGTCTCGTCGGTGGCCGTGAGCTTGCCTCGGGCGGGCAGGGGATAGCTCACGCCGCACTCGTCGTAGTTCGTGCAGCGAATGAAGCGCTTGCCCGAGCGCTCGCTCTTGTGGGCGATGAGGTCTCCGTGACGCCCCGCCTCGGCGCACACCTTGCACTCGCCCACCTTGAGATCGGGCTCGTAGTTGGTGGGGCACTTGGGGTTGATGCACATCTCGTAGGCCTTGGCGCGGAACGGCTTGCACTTGATGCGCGGGGCGCCGCACTCCGGGCACACGCCCGCCTCGCCCTCGATGGCCTCGTAGCGCACGCCGCTCGGCAACGGGTAGGTGACGTCGCAGTCGGGCCAGCCCATGCAGCCCACGAAGCTGCCGCGCGTCTTGGCACTCGACTTGATGACGAGGTCACGGCCACACTTGGGGCAGGCACCCACGCGCGCGTCGGCCGTGACGGCATCGGCGATGGCCTCGCCAAGGTCGTCCTTGTGCTCGATGAGCGCGTCAAGCATACCGGCGAGAAGGGCGCGCGAGTGGTAGACCACCTGGTCCTGCGTGTCGGTGCCCTCGGCCACCTTCGTCATGTCCTGCTCGAGCTCGCTCGTCATGTCGGGCGTCGTGATGCGTGGGGCATAGGTGTGCAGAGCGTCGATGATGGCCATGCCAAGCTGGCTGGGCTCCACCGGGTCGTTCTTGAGGTACTTCACCGTGTAGAGGCGCTCGATGATGCTCGCACGCGTCGACTTGGTGCCAAGCCCGCGCTTCTCCATCTCCTGGATGAGCTTGCCTTGGCTGTAGCGTGCGGGCGGCTCGGTCTGCTTTGCCTCGAGCGCAAGGTCACGCACATCCACGACGTCTCCCTCGGCAAGCGCCGGGAGCTGCTCGTCTCGCTTGAGGCCAAACGGGTAGATGGCACGGAATCCCGGGACCTTGAGCACGTCTCCAGACGCGACGAACGGCTCGCCGGCGACGTCGATGGCAAGCTTGGTGCCCTCGATGGTCGCGGGGTCGGACAGCGTAGCGAGGAAGCGCCGCGCGATGAGGTTGTACAGCTTCCACTCGGCGGGCTGCAGCTTGGAGGGGTCACCCACGCCCGTGGGGTAGATGGGCGGGTGGTCCGTGTCGAACTGCTTGCCACGCGTGGCGTGCAGCTCGGGCGCCGCCGTGAGCTTGGCCACGTAGGGAGCGTACTGCGGCACGCCCGCGAGCATCTTTGCCGTGGCGCGCAGGTCGAGAGACGGCGGGTAGACCGTGTTGTCCACGCGCGGGTAGGAGATGAGGCCGTCCATGTAGAGGCTCTCGGCCAGGCGCATCGTTCGCGCGGGCGAGAGGCCCTCGGCGGCGGCAGCGGCCTGCAGGCTCGTCGTGTTGAACGGCGCGGGCGGGCGCTGCGTGCGCGAGCGCTTCGTCACCGAGGTCACGGTGCCCTGTGCCGCGTCCTTGACGTGGGAGAAGGCCTCGTTTGCCTCGTCCTCGGCCGAGAAGCGGCCCTTGGCGTGGGAGATCTTGAACGAGGAGTCCTCGTCGGCGCCCTGCTCGGAGGCACGGCCGTTGATGATCCAGTAGTCCTCGGGCACGAAGGCCATGCGCTCGCGCTCGCGCTCGACGACGAGGGCGAGCGTGGGGGTCTGCACGCGGCCGGCGCTGCGCACGTTGCCAAAGCCGCCGAAGCGCGCCATCGTGAGGTAGCGTGTGAGAGCCGCACCCCAGATGAGGTCGATGTACTGGCGGCTCTCGCCAGCGTCTGCCAGGTTCTGGTCGAGGTCGACGAGGTTCGCGAACGCATGCTCGATCTCACCGCGGGTGTAGGCGGAGTAGCGGGCGCGAGACACCGGGACGTCAGGGTTCACCTCGAGCACCTGGGCCAGCGCGTCGGAGCCGATGAGCTCGCCCTCGCGGTCGAAGTCCGTGCCGATGACGACGGAGTCGGCCTTCTTGGCGAGGTTCTTGAGCGAGCGGATGATGCCCTTCTCAGCGGGAAGCTTCTCGACGGGCGCCCACACGAGGTAGGGCAGGCTCGGGACCTTCCAGCCCTTGATGTCGACGCCGTCCTCGAGAAACGGCTTCTTCTTCTTGAACGGTGGGCGGGGCAAGCCGTCCGGCACGTCGGCCGGAAGGACCTCCCCCTCCACGGAGACGGCGAACCATCCCTGCTTGTCGTTAAACTTGAGCTCCGTCGGGAAGTCGGGGGCGAGGATGTGGCCGCGCAGACCGATCGTCACCCACTCCTCACCGTCGCGCGTGAAGCGATAGACGGGCGTGTCGTAGACCTTGTCCTTCTTGGGCTTCCCGGCCTCGGACAGCAGCGCGGCGATCTTCTCGGCTGCGTCGTTCTTCTCGGTGATGACGAGCTTCATGGGTTATTCCTCGTTGAACTTGTGCTCCGAGTACTCCTCGCGCGTCCACTTGAGCGACTCCTTGCCGTCTCGGACAATGAGCACGCGGCGCGCGACGAACAGGGAGGCCTCGTACAGGACGATGACGGCGGCGAACATCAGGAACATGGTGATGGGGCTCGCGTCGGGCGTCACGACGGCGCTCGCAATGAGCATGCCCACGTAGATGTAGCGCCACTGCTCGCGCATCGTCTTGTACGGCACGAGGTGGAACACGAGCAGGTAGAAGATGATGAGGGGCAGTTCGAACGCCGCGCCGAAGCCGAGTTCCAGCAGCGTGATGATGTTGATGTAGTCCTCGGCGTTGGCAAAGACCGCGGCGAAGTCGTTCGTCTGCTCGAGCATCCAGCCAAACGTCGCCTGCAGGATGACGAAGTAGCAGAAGAGCATGCCAAAGAAGAACAGGAAGACGAGGGCGCCCACCGTAGGCGCGACCCACTTCTGCTCGCTGGGCTTCAGGGCCGGCATGAAGAAGCCAAGCACCTGGAAGATGATGATGGGGCAACACACGATGACGGCGAAGAACGCCGACACCTTGAACCTCAGCGTGAAGCCGCCGAGCGCCGTGGTGACGTAGAGCTGGCCGCCGTCGGGCATGAACTGCCTGATTGGGTCGATGAGCAGCTGGATGAGCGTCGGCGAGGCCATGTAGATGACGAGCGTGGTCACGAGGACGCACATGACGATGATGGTGAGGCGCCGCCTCAGCTCGCTCAGGTGATCGAGCAGCGGCATTCTTGCGGGTCCGACGGGCATTACGCGTCCTCCTCGTCATCGTCATCTTCGTCATCGAGGCCATACAGCGCGGCCACGGAGGTGGGGGCGGGCTCGGGCT
>ERZ1034984.433-NODE-433-length-46846-cov-11.688380_pt1 | contig 46846 bp, 39 predicted proteins | sample MGYA00520589_ERZ1034984 | MGnify/ENA primary metagenome ERZ1034984 (study PRJEB33766, sample SAMN09781790) | gut metagenome | biome: gut microbiome | host: Homo sapiens | place: Madagascar | study: EMG produced TPA metagenomics assembly of the PRJNA485056 data...
TTCATTTTTTATAGCAATCCCCATCGTCCTGGACAGCGCTATCGGTAGTAGTGCGCGGGATGGAAGCAGTGCAGCGCGCCACCGAAATTATCCTATTATAGATTGCTTTGAACGGCGTGATCCGAGTACCCTCCGGGCAGGAGGCAGCTGAGCACCGGATGGAAGAGAAAATATAAGAAGTTAGAAAAAAGATATATGATTTATTCAATACTTACCTGCAATAAAAAAGATATGGTTCGTCAGCCTCTGCAGAAATCCGAGAAGTTCTTAGGAATGTTCCGGATGCGTTATTCATAAAAATCACACTGTCTGAGCGTCAGCGAGTTTGTGATTTTTATGAATGTAATTAGCATTCGGATTATTCCTTAGCACTTCCGGATTTCGAAGCCGTTGATGAACCATATCTTTTTAAATTTCATATATAACATAAAGAATCATATATCTTTTATAGGATGTGTGAAAACAATAAATTTACTTATTTCCCATCCTAGCTCAGCAGAGCAGAATCATTACTAAACTCCTGTCCGCTTGCCTTCTCAAACTGATCCAGCAGATTTCTCACAGTAAGTTTCTTTTTCTCCTCGCCCTGAATATCCAGAATGATCTTACCTTCCATCATCATGATCAGACGATTTCCATGTGTGATCGCATCCTGCATATTATGAGTGATCATCATAGTTGTCAGATGGTCACGGTTGACGATCATTTCTGTGATTTCAAGTACTTTGGCTGCGGTCTTCGGGTCCAGAGCAGCAGTATGCTCATCCAGAAGCAGAAGCTTTGGCTTCTGCAGTGTAGCCATCAGAAGTGTCAGTGCCTGACGCTGTCCACCGGAGAGAAGTCCGACCTTGGAAGTAAGACGGTTTTCCAGTCCGAGCCCTAAAACTTTCAGCAGTTCTTTATATTCTTCACGCTCTTTCTTTGTGATTCCCGGTTTCAGTAAACGTGTTTTTCCACGGCGTTTTGCAAGGGCAAGGTTTTCTTCGATTCCCATTGTAGCAGCGGTTCCGGTCATAGGATCCTGGAAGACACGACCGAGATATGCGGCTCTTTTGTGTTCGGATAATTTGGTGACATCGATACCATCGATAATGATCTGTCCTTCATCGATCTGCCATGTGCCGGCAACTGCATTCAGCATGGTAGATTTACCGGCTCCGTTACCACCGATAACAGTAACAAAATCACCTTCATTCAGTGTGAGGTTCAGACCGTTCAGAGCCACTTTTTCATTGATGGTTCCCGGATTAAATGTTTTATATATGTTTTTCAGCTCAAGCATCAGTTGTTACCTCCACGTTTCGTAGGTTTTGTAAAATATTTTGTTTTCCAGTAAGGCACTGCAAGGAAGACAGCTACAACAAGTGCAGACAGCATCTTCAGAAGGTCAGTGTCGATTCCGAGCCAAATAACTGTCTGAAGTACCAGATAGTAGAGAATAGAACCGAATGCAACACTCAGAAGACGAAGGGCAAAGTTGCGGAAAATACGTCCGAAGATTGCTTCACCGATGATGACTGCAGCAAGACCGATAACGATTGCTCCACGTCCCATGTTGACATCGGCAAATCCCTGATACTGTGCCAGAAGTGCACTGGAAAGTGCAACCAGACCGTTGGAAATCATCAGGCCGAGTACTTTACATACGTTGGTATTGATTCCCTGTGCACGGGACATATTCGGATTACATCCGGTAGAGCGGAGTGAACATCCGAGTTCTGTTCCGAAGAACCAGTAGAGAATTGCAATCAGCACGACGATAAAAATAGCAACGATCAGAATGGTATTCTGATAAAATGGAACACCTTTTACATTACGAAGGGAAACAAGAAGATTGTATTTGTTTCCGTTGACTGCCTGATTTGCCTTACCCATGATCTTGAGGTTGGCAGAGTAGAGACCAAGCTGTGTCAGGATTCCGGCGAGGATTGCCGGGATTCCCATAAAAGTGTGAAAGATTCCGGTTGCGAGTCCTGCAAGCATTCCGGCTCCGGTAGCAGCAAGCATGGACACCCAGATATTATGTCCGCTCATCAGCATCATGACACAGACAGCACCGCCGGTACACATGGTACCGTCAACAGTCAGATCGGCAACATCCAGAATACGAAAGGTAAGATAGACACCGATTGCCATGATTCCCCAGATCAGCCCCTGCGCGGCTGCACCCGGGAGTGCGTTTACTAAGCTAAGAATATTCATTTTGTGATTCCTCCTGACGACACAGAAAGCGAGAAAGGATATTCCTCTCCCGCTGTCTGTATAAATTTGTGTTTTGGGCTTAATTATGAGAAAAATTATTCAGCTTCTTCTGCGTCTGCACCGATTGCTACATAATCATCCGGAACTTCGATTCCGAGTTCTTTACAGATTTCCGGATTGTATTCTTTTGTGAACTGTGGCGCATACTCGATAGGCATTTTGGAAATATCTTCGCCGTCTACCAGAACTTTCAGAGCCATCTTACCGGTAGCAACACCGAGGTCATAATAGCTGATGGAAAGAGTGGCAACACCGCATCCCTCGCAGATACCTTCTTCACCGGCGATTACCGGAACTTTCTCCGGAAGGCAGATGTTATTGATGATTTCTGTGTTGGATGCAACGGTGTTATCTGTTGGTAAGTAGATAACATCACTTTCTGTAGCAGCTGTTGTAGCTACGGAAGAAAGATCGTTGGAATCTGAGAATGCATAGTATTCACAGGTGTAACCTAATTTTTCAAGAGCTGCTTTTACTGTATCCACCTGATACTGGGAGTTTGCTTCTGCGGAGCAGTAAACAAGTCCGACATTTTTTGCATCCGGGAAGAGCTCGTTAAGCATTGCTGCCTGATCTTCAAGTGGAGCAAGGTCTGAGGTACCGGAAATATTATTTCCAACAGTTCCGTCAAAATCGTCAAGGTCAAGTGCTACACCGTATTCTGTAACAGAGGTTCCGAGAATCGGGATATCTGCTGTACCTGCTGCAGCTGCCTGAAGAGCAGGAGTTGCGTTTGCAAGAATCAGGTCTACATTATCGGAAACAAAGTCTGTGATGATAGTAGAACAGGTATTGGAATCACCCTGTGCGTTCTGCTCATCAAATGTTACTTTGTCGCCAAGTTCTTCTGTAATGGCATCTTTGAATCCCTGTGTTGCAGCATCCAGAGCCTCGTGCTGTACGAGCTGGCAGATACCGATGTTATAAGTTTTATCGTCAGCACCATCTGCTGCAAATACGCTGACACCACCCATGCCAACTACCATTGTTGCAGACAGAACGCCTGCTAAAATCTGCTTTTTCATATTTTAAGTCCTCCTGTATTGTTGATTCACGTTCGAATCGAATTAACTTTTTAAAGTATAACGCTTTAACGCGAAGAAGTCAAGAAGTAATAAAGAAAATAACTCAAAATCAACATAAACGGAATGGAAAAATGAATAAAGCGAATATATTTTGCGGATTCCTTTCTTATAAATATACAAAAAAAATTAGGGTGTCAAATAAATAGTATGTTTTTGCTTGAATTTATTGACAATTCACAAAATGACATGTATAGTAAAAGCACTTGCAAAGAGGCGTAACAGTAATTGTTGTGCCTCTTTTGTTCGGTAACAGGAGTAAGAGGAGAAAATGGAGGAAAGAAAGATGAAAAAAGCATTGGCAATTGGACTTGCAGCAGCAATGGCAGTTACGATGACCGCACCTGTATATGCAAGTGATGACAGTGAAAGTGGTGCAGGCATTGCAAAAGAAGATTTAAAGATCGGAGCAATCTACATCGGTGATGAAAACGAAGGATATACAGCTGCACATATGGCTGGTATCGATGAGATGGTAGAAAATCTTGGACTTGATGATTCACAGGTTATCGAAAAAACTCTGATCGGTGAAGACGAAGGATGCTACGATGCAGCAGCAGACCTTGCAGATCAGGGATGCCAGATCATTTTTGCAAACAGCTTCGGACATGAGACCTATATCCTTGAAGCAGCAGGAGAGTATCCGGACGTACAGTTCTGCCATGCAACAGGAACTCAGGCAGCAGCAAGCGGACTTTCCAACATGCATAACTACTTTACAAATATTTATGAAGCTCGTTATGTATCCGGTGTTGTAGCCGGTCTCAAACTGAATGAGATGATCGAAGACGGCACAATTACAGAAGATAACTGCAAGATGGGTTATGTTGGTGCATTCCCATATGCAGAGGTTATTTCCGGATATACTTCTTTCTACCTTGGTGCTAAGAGCGTATGCCCATCCGTAACTATGGAAGTTAAATACACAAACAGCTGGGCAAGCTTTGACCTCGAAAAAGAATGTGCTGATGCATTGATTTCTGACGGATGTGTCCTGATCAGCCAGCATGCAGATACTACAGGTGCTCCTACAGCATGTGAAGCAGCAGGCGTTCCTTGCGTTGGATACAACATCGACATGACATCCGTTGCTCCGAATGAAGCACTTACATCCGCATCTATGGACTGGGGTGTATATTACACATATGCAGTACAGTGCATGCTTGACGGAACAGCAATCGACACTGACTGGTGCAAAGGATTCTCCGATGGTGCTGACAAGATCACACCACTCAATGAGAAAGTTGTTGCAGAAGGAACAGATGAAAAAGTAAAAGAAGTTGAAGATGCACTTGCAGACGGATCTCTTCATGTATTTGATACTTCTACATTCACCGTAGATGGCAAAGAACTTACTACCTATAAGAAAGACGGCAGTGATACAGAATACATTTCTGACGGATATTTCCATGAATCAGAGTATGGTTCTGCACCGGCATTTGATATAGCAATCGACGGAATCACATCCATCACAGAATAAGATTTTGGAACAGGCGGAGCTGCTTGCCAGCAGCTCCGTTTTTTGAATTGCATATAAAGGAGACGCCGGTGGTGCGTCTGCTGATTTTTGTTATATGTGTAAAGGAAATCTCCTCCGGTTGGATATGGAGGTTTCTTTTGCACATATGACAATTTGTGATATGAAAATCAGGTCATAAAGGAATGACTTTATGACTGGGATAAAAGGAGGGAATGACAGTGGGAGAAACTTATGCACTTGAACTTAAGGATATTTCCAAGCGTTTTGGATCAGTCCAGGCGAATGATCATGTAAATCTCACGCTGAGAAAATCAGAGATTCTTGCAATCTTAGGTGAAAACGGAAGCGGCAAGACGACTCTGATGAATATGATTTACGGAATTTATTATCCGGATGAGGGACATATTTTTGTGAATGGAAAGGAAGTAACGATCCGTTCACCAAAAGATTCCTACGAACTGGGAATCGGTATGGTACATCAGCATTTCAAACTGGTAGATGTGCTGACAGCAGCCGAAAATATCGTACTGGGACTGCCGGGCAGGGCAAGACTCAATATGAAAAAAATCACGGAAGATATTCAAAAACTGGTAAACAAATATGGGTTTGATCTGGATCTTTCAAAAAAAATATACGAGATGTCTGTCTCGGAAAAACAGACTGTAGAAATCGTAAAAATGTTGTACCGCGGTGCGAAAATACTGATTCTTGACGAGCCGACTGCTGTTCTGACGCCACAGGAAGCAGACCGTCTGTTTGATATTCTGCGTAATATGCGTGATGACGGATGTGCGATCATTATCATTACACATAAATTGCAGGAAGTGCTGGCATTATCTGACCGTGTGGCAATTCTTCGAAAAGGACAGTATATTGATACGGTAGAGACTGCTGCTGCAAATGTGCAGAGCCTTTCCGAGATGATGGTAGGCGCTAAGGTCGATCTGAATATTGAGCGTCCGAAACCGGAAAATGTAAAGAAACGTCTGGTGATCGAGGGGCTGAACTGCAAAGATAAAGATGATGTAAAAACGCTGGATGATGTTGAGCTTTCGGTCAATACAGGCGAGATTCTCGGTATTGCAGGTATTTCAGGAAGCGGACAGAAGGAACTTCTGGAAGCAATTGCCGGATTACAGGAAGTGGAAAGTGGTTCAATCCGTCTGCTGGATGACAATGGCGGAAGTATGGAGCTTTCCAAAATGGATTCCATTTCTATTAATGAAGCGGGAATCAGTCTTGCGTTTGTACCGGAAGACCGTATCGGTATGGGACTTGTCGGAGATATGGATATGACCGACAATATGATGCTTCGAAGCTACCGCAATGGAAAAGGACCATTTCTGGATCGTAAGGGACCGAGGGCGCTTGCATTAAAGATCAAAGATGCACTCGAGGTTATGACACCGAGTATTTCAGCTCCGGTTCGTCAGATGTCCGGTGGAAATGTACAGAAAGTTCTGGTTGGCCGTGAGATCGCGCAGAGCCCGAAGGTGCTTCTTGTTGCATTCCCGACCAGAGGTGTGGATATTAATACTTCTCATGTCATCTATCGGCTTCTCAATGAGCAGAAGAAAAAAGGCGTGGCTGTAGTCTGTGTCATCGAAGATCTGGATGTGGTACTTGAACTCTGTGACCGTATTGCAGTGCTCTGTGGCGGAAGAATCAGCGGAGTGGTTGACGGAAGGACTGCAACAAAAGAGAGAATCGGTCTTCTCATGACGAAACATGAAAAAGGAGGGGCTGTCAATGAATAAAGAACCTTTCTTACAGGTAAGCAAAAGAAGAAATAAAGCCGGATGGCAGGAAAGACTTCTGATTCGCTTTATAGCACTGATTCTTGCACTGATTGTGTGTGGAGCAGTAATCGTAGCACTCGTCAAAATGAATCCGGTGGATGTATATAAGGCAATCTGGGACGGAGCAATGGGTTCCGAGCGCCGTATCTGGCAGACGATTCGTGATACGATGGTGCTTCTGTGTATCGCAATCGGTCTGGCACCGGCATTCAAAATGAAATTCTGGAATATCGGTGCAGAAGGTCAGATTCTGATTGGTGGAGCATGTTCTGCAGCAGTGATGATTTATGCAGGGGATAAAATGTCTCCGGTAGTGCTTCTGATCGTGATGTTTGTTGCAAGTGCGCTTGGTGGTATGATCTGGGGAATGATCCCTGCAGTGTTCAAAGCATACTGGAATACAAATGAAACTCTGTTTACCCTGATGCTGAACTATGTTGCCATGCAGGTTGTTACATACTGCATCGTTTTCTGGGAAAATCCAAAAGGTTCCAACACGGTTGGTATCATTAACCAGACTACTCAGGCAGGATGGCTTCCGGAACTGTTCGGACAGAAATATGGATGGAATGTCCTGATCGTTATGATTCTGACGGTCGGTATGTTTATCTACCTGAAATACTGCAAACAGGGTTATGAGATCGCAGTAGTCGGAGAGAGCGAAAATACTGCAAAGTATGCAGGCATTCATGTAAAGAAAGTCATTATCCGTACCATGGCAATCTCCGGTGCAATCTGTGGTATTGCCGGATTTGTTATTGTCAGTGGTGCAAGTCATACAATTTCCACTGCGACAGCTGGCGGTCGTGGATTTACGGCAATCATTGTTGCATGGCTTTCCAAATTTAATACCTTTATTATGGTAGCTGTTTCTTTTGGTATTGTATTTATGAATCAGGGTGCGGTACAGATTGCAACACAGTATGGTTTGAATGAGAATGCATCCGATGTTATCCTCGGTATCATTCTGTTTTTCCTGATCGGTGCAGAATTCTTTATCAATTACAGAGTTAAGCGTGCGAAAAAATAGGAGGTAGATGCAATGAGTGTACTGATAATTTTTTTTCAAAAAGCAATTGTCCAGGGCATCTGTATTCTGTATGGTGCGCTTGGGGAGATTATGACAGAAAAATCCGGTAACCTGAATCTTGGTATTCCGGGAATCATGTATATGGGCGGTATTGCGGGCCTGATGGGAGCTTTCCTTTATGAAAAAGACAATCCGGATCCAAATGCTTTTATAGGTGTACTGATTTCTTTTGTATGTGCATTTGTATGCGCTATGATCGGAGGTCTGATCTACAGTATCCTGACGATCACGCTTCGTGTAAATCAGAATGTAACCGGTCTTGCACTGACCATCTTTGGTACAGGGTTTGGTAACTTCTTCGGTGGTTCCATTTCCAAACTTGCAGGTGGTGTCGGACAGATTTCCGTAAAAGTGACCGGAAGTGCCTATACGGCAAAAATCCCGGGACTTTCAAAGATTCCGGTGATCGGTGATATTTTATTTAATTATGGTTTTATGACATATCTTTGTGTGATCGCAGCGGTTGTACTGTCTTTCTTCTTATTTAAAACAAGAGCGGGACTGAACCTTCGTGCAATTGGGGAAAATCCGGGAACTGCGGATGCAGCAGGTATCAATGTTATCAAATATAAATATCTGTCTACGTGTATCGGTGCCGGTCTTGCCGGTCTTGGTGGACTTTATTTCGTCATGGAATATTCCGGTGGAACATGGACAGACAATGGATTCGGTGACCGCGGATGGCTGGCTGTTGCGCTGGTAATCTTTGCATTGTGGAAACCGCTGAATGCGATCTGGGGTGCGTTCCTTTTCGGAGCACTTTATATTCTGTATCTTTATATCCCGGGACTGGGACGAAGCATGCAGGAGGTGTTTAAAGCATTGCCGTATGTGGTAACGATCATTGTACTTGTGTTTACAAGTTTCCGAAAGAAGAAGGAACATCAGCCGCCGGCTGCATTGGGATTACCGTATTTCAGAGAAGAACGATAAGGATAAAGGATTCCCGGTGAGGGATAATTATTGAGAAAACTCTGGTGGGATTTTCGGTGAAGGTTCTTCCGGGTACGACTCAGTTCAGAACTTCTGAGATTCCATGATGTACAGAACTTTGCTAAAAACGATACGGAAAATGCTGAACTCGCTGACGCTCAGACAGCAGCATTTTCTGTATCAACGCAAAAACCTGTACAATCAGGAACCTTTACGAAGTTCTTCAGGCGAGATCGTACCGGAGAACCTTCACGAAAATCTTCAGCCGGAGTTTTTCATTTTCTCCCTTCACCGGACTTTATCTGAGGTAGCGGCGAAGCCGCGAGTGGAAAGAAAATTAAAGTTTTATAAAGTCTGTTGAAATGTGATAGTACAAATGGTACTATAAATCTGAAAAGAGTAATGAAGTAGTAATCTGAAAGCATATTTTCTAAAGTTCAAGACAGGTGTGTCGTCTATTTTTATTCATTTCATGGATTAATGTTATTGAATTCAATCCCCAAAAGAGAAATTAAGTAATGGAATATAGTAATTGGCAGTTTTGGGTCTTTGCAACCGTAGGAGGGGTGGTCTATGGCAAAAAGCAGAAATGTAAGTATTATTGAAGATCTAAACGGAGATAGAATTGTTGTTATAAATGACAGCATTTGTAAAGGAAATCAAAAAAGTAAATGGAATGATGTAGAAGAGTATTTGCAACGGTATGTCGGAGAATTCTATGAAATAGCAGATACGAAGGAAATTATTTACATTGGCACGGATTTGCCGGATGAATATGCAAATTCTAATTATACGCACAGACTGAAAGGGACAAGTGCAAAAGCAAAGGCGAATGCGGCACAGGGAATTCCTGAGATGATAGAAATTGCGACAGAAAAACTATATGAAGAAAACAAAAAGGAAAAGCATAGTAAAGATGCAAAATATGGGTGGTATAAATATGAAAGCAAATTTGCGCTGCCTGTATATGACAGAAGTGGAAATGTGGAGAGATACAATGTTTTCGATGCGCTAATGGTGATAAGATGCTCGAAAGAACACAAGATGTATTTATATGATATTATAGAAATAAAAAAGAAATGAGATACCTTTTCAGGTTATTAACCGTACTCAGTAAAAGAACTCATTTCTTACTTTATAAGTATAAGACGAGAGAAAATGTATGTCAACAAATTTTGAGATGGATTTTATAGAAGATAAAGGATTCCCGGTGAGGGGGCTTTGAAGTAAATGAACTCCGGGCAGGGTGTTTTATGGATCATTCTCTGGATCTGTCTCAATTCAGAACTTCTAAGGTACCATGGTGTACAGAACTTTGCTAAAAACGATACAGAAAATGCAGAACTCGCTGTCGCTCAGACAGCAGCATTTTCTGTATCAACGCAAAAACCTGTACAACCAGGAACCTTGACGAAGTTCTTCAGGCGAGACAGCACCAGAGAATGATTATAAAATCTCCTGGCTGGAGTTTTTACGTTCATCCCCTTCACCGGACTTTATCTGAGGTAGCGGCGAAGCCGCGGGTGAAGCTAAGAATCACGCGAAGCGTCGGCCGGTGGGCACCATTGCAATATAAAATGGAAGATGAACGACAGAAATATGCAGGAAGGGAGTAGCTGGCTGTTAAACATATCGGATACAGAAACATCTGCAAGAGTCTTTAGAAATACTTGGGTGTATACTGGATGCGTTATGGAGAAAAAGCACATTGTTTGAGCCGATAGGCGAGTTTTGTGCTTTTTCTTCATGGTTTTAGCAGACAGGATATAGCCTTAGTATTTCTGGGCGATGAAGCCGTTTCCGTGTCCGATATGTTTAACAGCCAGTTTTCCCCTTCCGTCACATTTCACACTCTATTTTCCAATTTTATGTTGCAATCTCATAAAGTTAGATATATAATACAGTCATGTAAAAGAAAATTCTTCGGGGCAGGGTGACTGAATACAAATCAGAATTCCCTACCGGCGGTAAAGTCCGCGACCCGCGTAAAGCGGCTGATCCGGTGACTGATCACAAGTCAGAATTCCGGAACCGACAGTAAAGTCTGGATGAGAGAAGAACACGAATAATTCATACGTGCTCATTACCCCGGGAAGAAACTTCCGGGATTTTTTTATGCATAAGAAAGCCAATAGACAGAATCTTTCTAAAGCATAACGTAGAATTTTCTTTTAAAAAAAGAACAATTCAAAGGAGAGACAAGTATGAGTGAACAGGTTTTAAGAAGTGGAAACGTAATGGAAAGAAGCCGCACCAGAACGATCACACAGATCGCAATGCTGGGCGCGCTGGCAGGAGTATTAATGAATATTGAGTTTCCGATCCCGTTCCTGGCACCATCTTTTTACCAGTTGGATTTCTCAGAGATTCCGGTACTGGTTGGGACATTTGCCATGGGACCTGTAGCAGGTATTCTGATTGAAGTCGTAAAGGTTCTGGTACACCTTGTAACAATGGGGACAGTAACAGCAGGTGTTGGTGATTTTGCAAACTTCATTTTCGGATGTGCATTTGTGGTACCGGCAGGACTGATCTACAGACTGCATCACACAAAGAGCCGCAAACATGCTGTACTCGGAATGGCAGCAGGAACGCTCCTTACAACAGCTGCAGCCTGCCTGATGAATGCCTTTGTACTTCTTCCGGCATATGGCAAAGCATTTGGAATGCCGATCGAAGCATTTATTGAAATGGGAGCTGCAGTCAATTCTTCCGTACACAGCCTTCTTGGATTTGTGGTACTGATCATCGTTCCGTTTAACTTATTTAAATATACCCTCACTTCCGTAATCGTATTCTTTATTTATAAGAGAATCCGTGTTATCCTTAAAGGAGACTGATCATGTCAGCCTGCAGACCGTATCTTTATATGGCTGCAGGCTGTTTTACAAAGATGCATGGTATACTTCATGCAGAAAAGAGGAAACCTATGGGAAAGATTCATAATGTAGAAAAAATGACCGACAACCGTTTTGTCAATCTGTATCATGTAGATGCGACCAGCATACACAACACTCCGGTATCATATTATGTGGCATCCAGGGCGAAAGATGTACCCTCATTAAAACTTAAGACCGGGCGTAACGATCCGGATGGTGTGATCATCTACAGCATTTACGGAGAAAAAAGGGACAAAGTCGTTTTGGTGCGCCAGTACCGCTATACACTTGGTGACTACATTTATGAATTTCCGGCAGGTCTGGTAGAGCCGAACGAAGATTTTCATGAAGGCGCAGTCCGTGAAATGTATGAAGAAACAGGACTGAAATTCGAACCTCTGAAAGTTAATCCGGCATTTGAAAAGCCATACTTTACGACGGTTGGTATGACTGACGAATCATGCGCGACAGTTTATGGATACGCAAACGGTGAGATCAGCAAGGAAGCACAGGAAGATACCGAAGAAATTGAAGTCGTCCTGGCAGACCGCAATGAAGTAAAACGAATCCTCAAAGAAGAGCGAGTGGCAATCATGTGTGCGTATATGCTGATGCACTTTCTCAAAGATAAAGAACCATTTGCATTCCTTGAAGAATGAGGACAGACTGCATATTATACCAGTGAAAATCACGGATTGCAATCGAAATATACCGATGCATAAAAGGTATAAAAAAACATCATAAAAACTATAAAACTACAAAAAGAGCGGGTTGACAAATTCTCTGAGACCATGTTATATTCTATTTGGTTGTAGTGTGTAACTCGATTCAGGAGGCATTAACTATACATAACAAGGAGTGTTTATGTATATTAGTGCCTTTTTTTGTACAAAAACCGGTTAAAAAGTGCTTTTATATGTACTCACTTCTGGAAAAATATACAGAAGGAGAGTCTCAAATGAAAGACAAGATTTTTAGTGTTTTACAGCGAGTAGGAAGAAGCTTTATGCTCCCGATTGCGATCCTTCCGGTAGCCGGACTTCTTCTTGGTATCGGAAGTTCTTTCACAAATGCAACGACGATCGAGACATACGGACTGACAAAGATCCTGGGCGACGGAACGCTGCTTCATTCCCTGCTTGTGATCATGAACAGTGTAGGAAGTGCAGTATTTAATAACCTTCCGCTGATCTTTGCAGTTGGTGTTGCCATTGGTATGGCACAAAAAGAAAAAGAAGTTGCAGCTTTATCCTCAGTAATTGCATTTTTTGTAATGAATACAGCAATCAATGCGATGCTGACAATCACAGGACAGATCCTTGATAATGGCGAGATCGCAGAAAACGTTCTGGAAGGAACGATTACTTCTGTCTGCGGTATTCAGTCCTTACAGATGGGTGTGTTTGGCGGTATTATCGTAGGTTTGGGAGTTGCAGCCCTGCATAACCGATTCTACAAGATACAGCTTCCGAATGCGCTGTCATTCTTTGGAGGAACCCGTTTCGTACCGATCATTTCCACGATCGTGTATATGTTTGTCGGAATCCTTCTTTACTTTGTATGGCCGGTCGTTCAGACCGGAATTTACGCTCTGGGCGGTCTGGTAACAGGCTCCGGCTATGTGGGAACACTGATTTTTGGTCTGATCAAACGTGCACTGATTCCGTTCGGTCTGCACCACGTATTCTATATGCCATTCTGGCAGACAGCCGTTGGCGGTACGATGGAAGTAGCAGGACAGATGGTACAGGGCGGTCAGAATATTTTCTTTGCGCAGCTTGCTGACTCTGCAAACATTGCACATTTCAGCGCAGATGCGACAAGATACTTCTCCGGAGAGTTCATTTTCATGATCTTCGGTCTTCCGGGTGCGGCACTTGCTATGTATCAGTGTGCAAAACCTGAGAAGAAAAAAGCAGCAGGCGGTCTTCTTCTGTCTGCAGCACTTGCATGTATGGCAACCGGAATCACCGAGCCGCTGGAATTTTCCTTCCTTTTCGTGGCTCCGGCACTGTTTGCTGTTCAGGTTGTTCTGGCAGGTACGGCATACATGATCGCACATATGCTGAATATTGCCGTAGGACTGACTTTCTCCGGCGGTCTCCTCGACTTTTTCCTGTTTGGTATTCTTCAGGGAAATGCAAAGACAAGCTGGATAAGAGTTATCCCGGTTGGTATTATTTATTTCTTCTTATATTATTTCATTTTCAAATTTATGATCAAAAAGTTCGATTTCAAAACTCCTGGTCGTGAAGATGATGATGTAGAAACCAAGCTTTATACAAAGGCTGATGTAAATGCCCGCAGAGAAGCACAGAACGGCGAGGACGGAGCTGCGATTTCCGATCCTGTCAGCGAGGCAATCACACGAGGCCTTGGCGGTAAGAAAAATATCAACGATGTAGACTGCTGTGCAACACGTCTTCGCTGCACAGTGAAGGATGCATCTCTGGTAAATGATGGTATCTTAAAGGCAACAGGTGCATCCGGCGTCGTACACAAGGGACTTGGTGTGCAGGTCATTTACGGACCGAATGTAACTGTGATCAAATCAAATCTTGAAGACTATCTGGAAACAGCACCGGACACTCTGGAAACACCGGCAGAAACTTCTGAGACAGCACCGGAAAGTGAACAGAAAGAAGAAGCTGAGCGCAAAGTCATTGACCGCATTGTGATTTCAAGCCCGATCACAGGTGTGGCAGCAGATCTTGCAACCGCACCGGATGAGGCTTTTGCCCAGAAAATGATGGGTGACGGCGCAGTGGTTACACCGGAAGATCCGTATGTACGCGCTCCGGAAGACGGAGAAGTTGCCTTTGTCTTTGATACCAAACATGCAATCGGATTTGTAACAGAATCCGGAATCAGTCTGCTGATTCATGTTGGAATTGATACTGTTAAATTAAATGGTGAGGGATTTGAGGCACTGGTAGAAAGTGGTCAGGAAGTGAAGAAGGGAGATCCGATGCTGAAACTGGATCTTGACTATCTGAGCAAAAATGCACCTTCTATTGTTTCTCCTGTTCTTTGTACAGAACTGGAGGATAACCAGAGAATCCATCTGTTGAATGAGGGTCAGGTCAAAGCCGGAGAGCCACTTTTCGAGATCGAGGTTCTTCAGTAAGAACCGCCCGGATGGGGAAAAGATACGGATGTTGTACAGGATAGCAAAAATTTTAAATCATAATTCCTTTATGGGAATTTCGGACGAAAACAATCAGGAATGTCTGGTTATGGGAAAAGGTGTGGCTTTTGGCAAAAAGGTCGGACAGACCGTGCCGGTTGCCACAGAAGCAAAGGTTTATTCTCTGAAGGAGATGACGGAGAGAGGTGACGCCAAAGATATCATCAAATCCGTTTCGCCGCTCTGTCTCGAGCTTGCGAATGAAGTGTTGAGTCGGGCAGAAAAAGAATTCGAAAAAGTAGACCGCACGATACTTTTTACCATGGCAGATCATCTTGATTTTGCAATCCGCCGTGTGCAGAATGGTGAGCAGATCAGCAATCCTCTGACAGATGACATCCGTGTCATGTTTTATAAAGAATATAAGGTGGCATCCTGTATCCGGGAGCTTCTTAAGGAAAAACTGCAGATAGAGATCGATGATCATGAGATCGGATATATTGCACTTCATGTACATGCCGCAGTTGTAGACGAAAATGTCTCTCAGGCAATGGAGATTGCAAGAACCGTCCGTGAATGTATTTCTCTGGTCGAGAAGGAAACAGGAAATTCCATCGATGTCATGTCTCTCGGCTATAATCGTCTGATGAACCATGTACGATACATGGTTGCAAGAGCGATTCATGGCGAGAAACTGAAAATGAATCTGAATGAATATATGTCTGTGAAGTTTCCGGGACCGTATATGGCAGCGGAGCGTATCTGCCGCCAGATGGAAAAAAGCCTGAAGCTTCCGGTTCCGGATATCGAGATCGGATATCTCGCCATGCATCTTGAGAGAATGCTTGATACCAATGTGAATGAGTAAAAATATAATATAAAAGGAGATAAAATTATGAAAACATTCGAGTACACAATCAAAGACGAACTGGGAATCCACGCAAGACCGGCAGGACTTCTTGTAAAAGAAGCCAAAAAATTCGAATCTGAATGCACCATCACAAAAGATGGCAAAACAAAGAAACTGACACAGCTTATGATGCTGATGTCCCTTGGTGTAAAACAGGGTGATACTGTAACAGTATCAGCAGAAGGTGCAGATGAAGATGCAGCAGTTGCATCACTGAAGGAATTCTTTGAAAACAACTTATAATTCACCGGAATACTCATATTTACTTTATTTGCAGATGTGAATTCAGGGAGGAAGTAAGAAATGCAGTGTTTTCAGGGAAAATCTGTATATAAGGGAATCGCAATGGGACCTGTTGTGGTTCTTAAGAAAAATGATTATCAGGTAAAACGTACCAGAATCGAAGATGCAGAGGCAGAGGCAGCCCGTGTGGACGTGGCACTGAAAGCTTCTCAGGAGCAGCTTCAGAAACTCTACGACAAAGCAGTTAAAGAAGTCGGAGAAGCCAGTGCGGCAATCTTCGAAGTACATCAGATGATGCTGGAGGATGAGGACTATCTGGAAGCAATCCAGAATATGATCCGCACCGAACAGGTCAATGCCGAGTATGCAGTTGCAGTTACCGGCGACAATTTTGCAGAAATGTTTGCTTCCATGGATGATGATTACATGAAAGCACGTTCCGCGGACATTAAGGACATTTCCGAGCGTCTTGTCCGCAACTTAAGTGGTCAGGGAGATGTGGACTTAAGCTCGATAGAACCGTCTGTGATCGTTGCAGATGATTTAAGCCCGAGTGAGACTGTACAGATGGATAAGGACAAGATCCTTGCATTTGTAACAGTTCATGGTTCTACAAACTCTCATACCGCAATCCTTGCACGTATGATGAACATTCCGGCACTGATCGGTGTGAAGATGAATCTCGAAGAACTTCAGACCGGAATGACTGCTGTTGTAGATGGTTTTGGTGGTAAAGTGACTTTTGAGCCGGATGAAGAACTCAAAGCACAGACTGAAGCCAGAATGCAGGAAGAAGAAGAAAAACTGAAACTTCTTCAGGAACTCAAAGGCAAAGAAAACATTACTCTGGATGGTCGCAAGATAAATATCTATGCAAATATCGGAAGTGTTGGCGATATTGGTTATGTAATGGAAAACGATGCCGGCGGAATCGGACTTTTCAGAAGTGAATTCCTGTATCTCGGAAGAAATGATTTCCCGACAGAGGAAGAGCAGTTCCAGGCATACAAGCAGGCTGTACAGATGATGGCAGGAAAGAAAGTGATCATCCGTACACTGGATATCGGAGCTGACAAGCAGGTAGATTATTTTAACCTCGGAAATGAAGACAACCCTGCAATGGGTTACCGTGCGATCCGTATCTGTCTGAAACAGCCGGAGATCTTTAAGACACAGCTTCGTGCACTTCTTCGTGCCGCTGTATATGGAAATCTTTCTATCATGTATCCGATGATTACTTCTACAGAAGAAGTAAAACGTATCTACGAGATCGTTGCAGAAGTGGAAGGAGAACTGAAAGCGCAGGAAATTCAGTATAAGATTCCGGAACAGGGAATCATGATCGAAACCCCGGCAGCAGCGATCATCAGTGACAGACTTGCAGAGATGGTTGATTTCTTCAGTATCGGAACCAACGATCTGACACAGTATACTCTGGCGATCGACCGTCAGAATGAAAAACTTGACGAGTTCTACAATCCACATCATGAGGCACTTCTCCGCATGATCCAGATGGTTGTGGACAATGCGCATAAGTGTGGCAAATGGGCAGGTATCTGTGGAGAACTTGGCGCAGATCCGACTCTGACAGAGCAGTTTGTACGCATGGGACTGGATGAGCTTTCCGTAGCACCGTCCATGGTTCTGAAGCTTCGTAAGATCGTAAGAGAGATGAAAGTGGAAGAATAAGAATATAGTGGATAAATAATATCTGTCCGATATGAAAGTGTGGATAAGCATTCTTGTGTCGGGCAGATTTTTTTGAAAAACAGTAAAATGAAAACCGTTTTCATATTGACACAAAATCAGAATGTGCTATAATATGAAAACGGTTTTCAATTTGTATAAAGTATAAAATATAGATTTATTTGCCGGAAACTCCGGTGGAAGGAAGATATTATGGGAACGAAAGCGCCGTATCAGACAAAGCAGATGAAACAGATCCTGTCCTATCTGCAGACCGTAGAAGGGAGACATGTAACGGTTGCAGATGTCTGTTGTTTTTTTAAAGAGCAGGGGATTACGATTGGGACAACGACTGTCTACCGTAACCTTGAAAAGATGGTAGAGCAGGGGATGGTTGCGAAGTACAACGTAGATGGGACGAGCAGTGCCTGTTTTGAATATCTCGGGGCAGAGGAACATTGCCACAAGACCTCCTGTTTTCACTGCAAATGTGAAAAATGTGGAAAACTGATCCATCTTCACTGTGAAGATGTGGTTAAACTGGAGCAGCATCTGATGGACAGACACGGATTCCGGATGGATCCGTGCAGGACTGTTTTTTACGGTATCTGTGAAGAGTGCAGAAGTGTGGAAGATGAAGCATCAGAGACTGTACATATGAAAGCACGATAATGTGAGATAATGGTATGTAGATAGATTTGTGCCTGCTGATTCGATTCAGCAGAAGTGTTTTTATATAGAAGAAAGAGAGCAGAAAATGAAAAAATGGATCATGGGTTCGCTGGCAATTCTGCTGGGCGTGATGAGCATCAGTATTCCTTTTGCCGGAATACACACAGCGGAAGCAAAGACGACAGAAGAAACAGACAAAAAACTGAACATTGTAACGACCATTTTTCCGGAGTATGACTGGACAAGAGCCATTTTGGGTGACCGGGCAGATGATGTGAATCTGACCATGCTCCTTGATAACGGTACGGATCTCCACAGCTTTCAGCCGGCGGTCAAGGATATTATGAAGGTTTCAAGCTGTGACCTTCTGATCTATGTAGGCGGTGAATCTGACCAGTGGATCGAGGATGCTCTGGAATCCGCGCAGAACAAAGATATGAAGACCATCAATCTGATGGAAGTCCTTGGTGATTCGATCAAAGAAGAGGAAACAGTTGAGGGCATGCAGGAAAGTGATCACGACCACGACCATGATCATGAAGATGAGGAAGAAAAGGAATATGACGAGCATGTCTGGACGTCTATGAGAAATGCCGAAGTGATCTGCGATGCGATTGCGGAAACTCTTGAAGAAATAGATCCGAAGAATAAAGAAATCTATCAGTCCAATGCAGAAACTTACAAAGAAAAACTTTCTGCGCTGGACGAAGCATATCAGGAAACTGTTAACAATGCAAAGCAGAAAACACTGGTGTTTGCGGATCGTTTTCCATTCCGTTATCTGGTAGACGATTATGACCTCAGTTATTATGCGGCATTTTCCGGATGTTCCGCAGAATCCGAGGCAAGTTTTAAGACAGTTACTTTTCTTGCGGGAAAGGTGGATGAACTCGGAGTTAAGAGTGTGTTGACGATGGAAAAATCGGATGACCGGATTGCACAGACTGTTATTGAGAATACCAAAGCAAAAGATCAGAAGATTTTACAGCTTAATTCCATGCAGTCGATTACATCAGAAGAAATTGCAGATGGAGCAACGTATCTTTCTGTGATGGAAGATAATCTGGGGGTTCTGAAGGAAGCACTGAACTAAGAGGATGACCGGACAGGAGCAAAAATCTGTCTGTTTGAAATAACAAACTGTCCATGACAGGAGGGACAAGAATGGCACAGCTTACATGCAAAAATCTTACACTGGGATATGACAACCGGGCGATTCAGGAAGATTTGAATTTCTCCATTGATGCAGGTGATTACCTCTGTATCGTCGGTGAAAACGGTTCCGGTAAGTCTACTTTGATGAAAACATTACTTCATTTGCAGCCGCCGATCAGCGGAAGTATTGAACTTGGTGATGGATTAAAGAAAAACGAGATCGGTTATCTGCCGCAGCAGACACTGGTACAGAGAGATTTTCCGGCATCAGTACGTGAGATCGTGCTTTCCGGGTGTCAGAGTCGGTGCGGATTGCGTCCTTTCTATAACAAAGAAGAAAAAATGGTCGCACAGAAAGCAATGGAAAAAATGATGATTCAGGATCTTGCAGATCAGTGTTATCGTGAACTTTCCGGTGGACAGCAGCAAAGGGTACTTCTTGCAAGAGCACTTTGTGCTGCACAGAAAATCCTGCTTCTTGATGAGCCGGTGTCCGGTCTGGACCCACGTGTGACCGCAGAAATGTATCAGTTGATCAAAGACCTGAATAAAAAAGACGGAATTACGATCATCATGATCTCACATGATATTGCAGCGGCAGTTAAATATGCGACACATATTCTTCATATCGGAGAACACTGCTTCTTCGGAACGAAGAAACAGTATCTGCAGAGCAGTCTGGGCAAAGCATTTACCGGACAGGAAGGAGAGGATGAGTAAGATGTTTGAAACACTTCATATGTATTTTCAGTATCCGTTCGTTCGGTATGCACTGATCGTCGGTGTTCTGATCGCGCTTTGTTCCTCGCTTCTTGGTGTGACGCTGGTACTGAAACGATTTTCCTTTATCGGTGACGGACTTTCTCATGTGGCATTTGGTGCGATGGCGATTGCATCTGTCTTAAATATTACAAACAATATGCTGTTTATTCTTCCGGTGACGGTAGTATGTGCGATTTTTCTTCTTCGTGCTGGACAGAATACCAGGATCAAAGGTGATGCGGCAATCGCGATGATTTCCGTCGGAGCGCTTGCAATCGGTTATCTTCTGATGAACCTTTTTTCGACAAGCCCGAATATCTCAGGGGATGTCTGCAGTACGCTGTTTGGTTCGACTTCTATTCTGACCCTGACAAAAGGCGAAGTATGGCTGTGTGCGATTCTTTCCGTCGTGGTTGTAGCAATTTTTATTTTGTTTTACAATAAGATTTTTGCGGTGACGTTTGATGAAAATTTTGCGAGAGCGACGGGAACGAGAGCCAATGCATACAATCTGCTGATCGCGGTTGTGATCGCAGTGATCATTGTACTTGCAATGAATCTGGTCGGTTCACTTTTGATTTCAGCGCTTGTGATTTTTCCGGCGCTGTCCGCAATGAGACTTTTTAAATCCTTCCGCTCCGTTACGATCAGTGCGGCAGTAATGTCCGTACTCAGCGCAACGGCCGGAATTTTGATTTCCATTCTTGTCGGAACACCGGTTGGTTCTACGATTGTAGCAGTGGATATTGCAGTATTTCTTGTTTCCTACGGGATTGGGAGAATTACGGGCAGGTAGAAGAAAGGATAATCTGAAAATTTTGTCAGGAATATGAAAAAACTGAAATTAAAATATCTCAGTCGACATCAGACGCTGACTGAGATATTTTTGCAGATATTGACAGTAACAGTTCAGAAGGTTATCTTATATGAAGATACTGAATGGTTACTATTTACAGCAGGAATTCCTGTGGAGATCAGATCTCTACAAGGATTCCTTTTTCTTTGTCATAACGGCAGTATTTGCCATTGCTGGAAATAAACGGCTGATATGTATCGGTACGTACATCTTTGACATAAACGACACCGGTTGCAATCATCTCAACAAGAGAGAAACGTTTGCTCAGGCTGGAGATCCAGGCATAAGTTTTTTCACTGTCGGAATCAGCGGCAATCAGGCTGTAGCCACCGTCGCATGCTTTCAGTGAGAAGTAGATCTTCTCCGGTTTTACGACTTCTTTAAAAACCTGGCTGGTGATGTAGGAAGAGAAATTCTCTTTTACAAATTTCTGGAAGGTTTTTGTGGTATAAACTTCTCCGGATACTTCATCTGTGATCCGGTCACCGCGCTCCAGGCGATTTTTGATCAGTGTCAGAACCTCAATAGTCCAGTTGATAAAGGAGATACTGCTGTAGGTCATGCTTTCCTGAAGCTGATCGATCAGCTTCTTTGTCAGGACGTTTGATTTCGCTGCTTCGTTAAAAAGTTCTTCGTTCATAATGTTCCCTCCATAAAAATTTATGTGGTAATTGATAATTTTTATTATAAAAGGTCGTTGTGCAAAAAGCAATGAAAAAGCCGTAAAAGAGGATAAAAATTATATAAAATATACATGCGGATTTTGAAGTTGCAGATACTAAAAAGCTGTGGATTTTTGTAGTCAAATAGATTATGCAGCGACAGGCAGAACCAGGTTGAGAAAAGAAGATAAATCGGCTATAATGAGCATAAATGTGAAAATTAGAGTTAAAACTGTAAAAGCAGTTACAGCAATCAAAAATTGTTTACTGGCAGGATGGGTACAGAATGAAGAAAAAAGAGAAAAAGCAGACTTGCTTCTTGCGTGCGGCAATGATGGTACTGACGACCATTTTGATCGTATTGTTTTTTGCGATTATGTCCATGGTAGGCAAGATTCAGGGAACTGCGCGAGTTATAAATTATGCGGGGCTGGTGCGCGGTGGCACGCAGCAAATGGTAAAATTTGAAATTTCAGGGATACCGCAGGACAAAATGTATCAGACGACTTCTTCTTATATAGAAGGACTTCGAAATGGCAGTGATGAGCTTAATTTTATCCGTCTGGATGATCAGAAGTTTCAGAGCAAAATGGACGAACTGGCAGGATATTTTGAAGAGCTTCGGGATGAGATACTCCTTGTCCGTGAAAAGGGATACGAAAATACAGATATTATCGAAAAAAGTGAGCGTTTTTTTCAGATTTGTGATGAGGCAGTCGGGCTTTCTGAGGAGTATTCACAGCGTAAGGCAACGGCGCTGGATTACCTCGAAAAAGTTGTTATAGTGGATATCCTCGGGCTGGTGCTGATCATCGGTGCAGAACTTATCAAAGCGGTCCGTTTTGCTGCCCAGAATAAAGTCTTACAGAAAAAGGTATACTTCGACGAGGCGACCGGACTTCCGAACAAAAATAAATGTGAGGAGATCCTCAACGATCCAAATCCGATTCCGGATGGAGAACAGGTTGCCATGTGCGTATTTGATATGAATAATCTCCGAACGATCAACAATACACTTGGTCATGATAAGGGAGACGAGTATATCTGTTCATTTGCGATACAGCTCCGAAAGGCAGTTCCGGATGAATTTTTTGCAGGACGTGACGGCGGTGATGAATTTATTGCTGTCTTGAAGGGACTGGATCATGCAGGAGTGCGTGAGTGTCTTAAGAAGATTCGTGAGCAGTCGGCTGAGTATTCCAGACAGCATCCGGAGATGCCAATCAGCTATGCGGCGGGATACGCGCTTTCCAGTGATTTTGAGGGAAGCACGATGCGAGAGCTGTTCCGATTTGCCGACAAAAATATGTACATCGACAAGAACCGTGCCAAGATAGAAGAGGCGGCTGAGAAACAAAAGATGAATATCCGCATCCTTGAGGAAATCACAGAGAAGGGATATCAGTTTTCTGACTGTATTTACTGTGATGCGCTTTTGGATCAGTATTATGTGCTGAGAGCAAGTTCGCACTTTTTCCTTGCGGAAGATGGCAGCTATTCCGGTGCGGTTGAGCAGATCATTCAGGAACTGGGGACAGATGAGAACCGTAAGACAATGCGTATGGAACTTCAGACTGCATATCTGGCAGAACATCTGAAGGAAGACGAGAAAATTGAACTGCTGTATCAGTATGAAAGAGACAAAAATATTCGACGGGGAAGAATGACGGTACTGCCCGGTAACAGGACCGAGGACGGCAGACTACATCATTTTATTCTCGGATTTGAGCCATTTCAGACTAAGAATGAGAACTCTGCGGTTGAGAAAACGCGTCTGAACCGTTATTATGAGCAGCTGAAACAATCTATTGTTGAAAATGGTAATTATGCGGAGGCGCTCTTGCAGACGGCGCATGCGGTTTATACGGTTGATCTGACGAATGACCGTCTGGAAAGCACTTATTATCATACAGATGCGAAAGAATTTGACAATGATGTGCAGACTCCATGCTCTTACAGTGATTACTGTAGCGGACGAAGCCGGTATGTTACGGAAGACACACTGGAGAATTACAGAATCGTAGATTCTTCGTTTAAAATCCTGAAGCGTTTTGCGACCGGATCGAGACAGATTACGGTGGAATACTGTGAGACAGGGAAAAACGGTCATCCGATATGGTTACAAAAGACTGTCCTGATGTCCAGAGATACCGTATACGATGCGAAAACAGATAAAGAAAGTCAGGTTGTGCATGGAATCATCCTGTTCAAAAATACTTCAGATTTCCACGAGAAGGAGCAGCAGGAAAAAGAGCGTCTGCAGATAGCGTTTGAAGAAGCAGATGCTGAAAACAAAGCAAAAACGGAATTTATGAACCGTATGAGTCATGATATCCGCACTCCGATCAATGGTATCATGGGTATGGTGGATATCATCCGCAAAAACCGCAATGACTGGGAAAAGGTTGATGACAGCCTCGAAAAGATCCGGCTTTCGACGAAACATCTGTTGGAACTGGTAAGCGATGTACTGGATATGAGCAAGCTGGAAGCAGGTATGTTTGAAATTGAAGAAGATGCTTTTGATATGAGTGAACTGATGGATGAGGTTGCTGCACTGGTAGATGCACAGCTGATTGAATCGGGAATCACACATCACAGATACAGAAAAAACATTCAACATACTGCACTGTGTGGAAGCTCCCTGCAGCTGCGCCGTATCATGCTGAATCTTATGAGTAATGCGATCAAGTACAACAAACCAAACGGAAGCATTGATACGTATGCCGAGGAGCTTTCCTGTGACGGCACGACTGTATGGTATGAATTCAAGCTTGTGGATACCGGAATCGGAATGAGTGAAGAGTTTGTCAGAGAGCATCTTTTCCAGCCGTTTACACAGGAAAAAAATGATGCGCGAACCCTTTACAAAGGCACCGGGCTTGGTATGTCGATCGTGAAAGCACTGCTGGAAAAAATGGGTGGATGTATTGATGTCGAAAGTGTTCCCGGTGAGGGAAGTACCTTTACATTTCGTCTGCCGTTTAAGGTAAATGATGTTCTGGCACAGAAAGAAGAAAGAAACGAATCATCAGAAAAAACGCTGGCAGGTATGCATTTCCTTCTGGCCGAAGATAATGAAATCAACATGGAGATTGCAGAGTTTTATCTGACAGATCTCGGTGCGACTGTCAGCAAAGCATGGAACGGAAAAGAAGCGCTTGAATTATTTGAAGCCTCAGAACCGGGAAGCTATGATGTCATTCTGATGGATGTGATGATGCCGGAGATGGATGGTCATGAGGCAGCACATCGGATACGTGCATTGAAACGTCCGGATGCACAGACTGTCCAGATCGTGGCGATGACAGCCCAGACGTCAGAGGACAGCATTCACAAGTGCCTGGATGCGGGAATGGACGGACATATTGCGAAACCAATCGATAAAGAAAAGATTTTATCAGTACTGCATAAAAATATAGAAACTGAATAAAATACACGACTTTATTATTTTTTCAGTGGTTTTACAATCAAAAGTGCAGATATTAGGATAAAATAAATTCATCGGACTATTGTGTGGAAAAACATACATCTGTCTGAAATTAAATAATATCAGGGAATTATTTATGGATAAAAAGTATAAGAATCAGAGCAGGGCTTGTCTTTCTGGTTACCCTGCTTCTGGTGTTTGGCTGTACTTTTCTGGTAAATCAGAATCAGCAAAGAAGGGAGAAACTAAAGGCTGCGTACACGGCTGAATCCACAATAAGCAGGATTGAAGTTCAGCTGAACCGTTATCTTGCGGAATCAGACCTGGTCAAAAAGAGTATAGAAGAAGGTCTGACGATAAGTGATAAACAGTTTGCAACATTATCCAGGCTGATGCAGGATGAAGATGATATCATAAAAGTCCATGAAATTGCAAAAGACGGAATCGTTTCGCAGATATATCCTATGGAGGGAAATGAGGATGTGATCGGGCTGAATATGATTGAAAATCCGGAAAGAAAAAAGGAAGCGCGTCTGGCAAGAGACAGCGGAGAATATACGATTGCCGGTCCGTTTGAACTGGTGCAGGGTGGAAACGGTGTGTTGCTTTTTGACCCGGTATACAGAACGGATGCCAAAGGCTGTAAGAATTTCTGGGGATTTTCTATTCTTGTTATGGACTGGCGAAAATTTATCAAAAAAATGGAACTGGACCAACTGGAAGATGCCGGATATCACTATCAGATATGGAAAAAAGGAACGGACGATGAAAGAATCGTAATTGCGCAGTGTGACAATTTACAGGAAACAGATACATTGGAGGTTGCATGTACAGTTCCGAATGATACCTGGTATTTTGAGATCGAACCAGAAAACGGATGGGTGACAATGACTCAGAAACTCTGGGGACTATTCATTTCGGTGATGACAGCTCTCATTGTAATGATCACATATCTGCAATTTAAAATGAGACGCTACAGAGATGCGCTTCATGAAAAAGAACTGGAAAAAGCTGTTCTTGAAGCCAAAAATGCGAATGAAGCAAAGACACGGTTCCTTTTTAATATGAGCCATGATATCCGGACCCCGATGAATGCAATCATTGGCTTTTCGGAGCTTCTGGAAAAACATATAGATGAAAAGGACAAAGCAATTGATTATCTTGGCAAGATCAAAAGTTCCAGCAATTTCCTTCTGTCACTGATCAACTATGTGCTGGAAATGGCACGAATCGAAAGTGGCAAACTGGTTCTGAAAAAAGAAGTCGGATGTGTGACGGAGCTGATAGAATCTCTGACAGATGTTTTTGAGACGGGAGTGAAAAAGAAATTTATTACATATTCATGTAAAACAGATATACAACATAAATATGTGATTTGTGATGAGATAAAAGTCCGGGAGATTTTTATCAATATCATCGGAAATTCTGTGAAGTATACGCCGGAAGGCGGAAAGATTTCCGTAAGTGTTAAAGAAGAACCATTTGAAAAAGAAAATTATATAGCTTACAGAATTATTGTAGAAGACAATGGCATCGGCATGAGTAAAGAATATCTTCCTCATATTTTTGAAGAGTTTTCACGTGAGCATACAAGCACAGAGAGTAAAGTGACCGGTACCGGTCTGGGACTGCCAATCGTAAAATCTCTGATCGATATGATGGGAGGCACGATTGAAGTTGAAAGTCAGCTTGGATGCGGAACAAAGATGACCGTCGTTCTGCCATTTGAGCTTGCCTCAGAGAAACAGATCCTGGAAGAGAAGCAAAAAGAAAAAGAGAAGATTTCGGACAGCATTCTGGGAAAAAGAGTGCTGCTTGCCGAGGATAATGAGCTGAATGCCGAAATAGCAATGACAGTTCTGAAAGAAAATGGTCTGAAAGCAGAACGTGCTGCGAATGGAAAACAATGTATGGAAATGCTGAAAAAGATGCCGGAGGATTATTATGATATGATACTCATGGATATCCAGATGCCGGAGATGGACGGATATGAAGCAACAAAGCTAATTCGTAATCTTGATGATGCGCGGGCTGACATTCCGATCGTAGCCATGACTGCCAATGCATTTGAAGAAGACAGGCAGAAAGCTCTGGAAAGCGGCATGAATGCACATGTTTCCAAACCGGTAGATATGAATATGCTGTTTAAGGTAATGGTACAGATTCTGAAAAAATGAGTCGGAAAGTAGATAGGGGGGCTGTTTATGGAGCAGCGGGAAAAGATTAATACAAAAGAAATTCTGCGTGCATCCCAAATGGGAATGTGGTGTGTGGAAATGGAAGAAGGAAAGCCACCGAGATTTTATGCGGATGAAGTGATGGATGAATTGCTTGGAATCGACAGAGATATCACACCGGAAGAGAGATTTGTATTTCACCGTTTGCGTATACATCCGGAAGACATGCAGCTGTTTCAGGAGTATTCGGATAAGCTTACAGAGGCAAGGACGGAAATCGTTTATCGTTATATTCATCCGGTATCCGGAGAGATGTTTGTACGCTGCGGTGGTGCGAGAGACACATCGGTGACAGAATATGTGGCTGTCACCGGAATACATCAGGATATTTCTGAGACAGTGCGTATTGAAAAAGAAAAAGAGGCAGAGCGACGTCTTGCAGAACTGAATGATTCTCTGCGCAAAGAAAAACTGCGACAGGATATTTATTATAAAGAACTGCTTGATATAGAAAACTGCGGTGTCCTTGCATATACAATGCCGGGACACAAGGTCATACATATGAATGCAGAGGCGCTGAGAATGTATGGGATTGAGAGTGTCGAAGCCGCACAGAGGGAGCTCGGACCGCTTCTGAGGCAGGTTTATTATCCGGATTCGGATGTGCTCAATCAACTGAAAAAGCTTCGAAATGAAGATGATATGGTGGACTATGAGTGCATTATCGGTAAGGGTAAGGCAAACGAATGTCATGCACTTGCCAAAAGCAAAGTTGTCCACATTCCGACGGGAGAGAGGGCAGTACTTACTACGTTTGTGGATGTGTCTGATATGGTGATGCTCAAAAATGCCCTTCGCCGTGCGGAGGAGGGAAGTCGTGCGAAATCGTCTTTCCTGTTTGCAATGTCTCACGATCTGCGTACACCAATGAATGCGATCATTGGTTATGCGGAGTTGATGGAAGCACACTGGGGTGAAAAAGAAGCAGCAACAAACTATCTGCAAAAGCTGAAAGGCGCGAGCCAGTTTTTGCTTGCGCTGATCGGCAATGTGCTTGAGATTGCACGTATTGAAAGCGGTAAAGAGACACTGAATGAAGCTCCGTGGAATCTGATGAAGCTTGAGGAGACACTGGATATCCTTCTTGACAGAGAGATTTCACGCAAGCAGCTGACTGTAAACAGAAATGTAAATATCCGGCATGCAAACGTATACTGCGATGCCCTGAAAATCCGAGAGATCATTATGAATCTTTTGAGTAACGCAGTGAAATATACAGCGGAGGGTGGCAAAATAGTCCTTGATATTGAAGAAAAACCGTCAGTTCAGGATGATTTTATGACTTTGCAAATCCGTGTGTCAGACAATGGCATCGGTATCAGCAAAGAATATATACCACATATTTTTGATGCATTTACGCGTGAGCGGAGTTCCTCTGAGAGTGGTATTATTGGAACAGGTCTGGGACTTCATATCGTGAAATCATTTGTAGATCTTATGAATGGTGACATTTCTGTAGAAAGTGAATCCGGGAAAGGGACCTGTTTTACTGTCGAAATTTCATGCAGAAAGGTACCGGAGGAAGAATTGCAGCAGCAGATGGAAGAACAGCCGGAAAATGTATCGCTGGCAGGAAGAAGGTTTCTTCTGGCAGAAGACAACGGACTGAATGCAGAGATTGCCATGACGATCCTTCAGGACGCAGAGGCAGAAGTGGAACTTGCCGCAGACGGAAAAATTGCGGTCGATATGTTAAAGGATGCTCCGGTGGGCTATTATGATACAGTTCTGATGGATATTCAGATGCCAAATATGAATGGCTATCAGGCAACGGGAGTAATTCGGAAACTTCCGGATGAACGGGCGAAAATTCCGATCATTGCAATGACCGCGAATGCATTTGAAGAAGACCGTCAGGCAGCACTTGCTGCCGGAATGGATGATTACGTTGCGAAGCCGGTTGAGATCTCAGAGTTGTTCCGGACGATTATGAAAAATCTGAAATGAAAGAACTAATATATTATGTTTAGAAAATGAGAAGATAGAGATAATTGGGGCAGATTTTATGTGATAACGACATAGAATCTGCTTGATTTTTAAATGTTCATTGACGGGGCAACTTTAACATGGTATGCAGATAGAGTGCATAAGTTTTGTTACAGGAGGCAGTTTGACATGAAGATAGCAATAAGAGAATATCGTACGGAGGATGCAACAGCAGCAAGTGAAATCTGGAACCAGGTTGTAGATGACGGAGTGGCTTTTCCGCAGGAAGAGGATTTTACCGCAGAAGTGGGTGATGCTTTTTTTAAAGAACAGACTTATACCGGAATTGCAGAAAATACGGAGACAGGTGAAGTGGTCGGACTTTATATTCTGCACCCGAATAATATAGGAAGATGTGGACATATCAGCAATGCAAGTTATGCGGTACGCCGCGATATCAGGGGAGAACATATCGGAGAAAAACTGGTACTTGACTGTCTGAAAATGGCAAAAGAAAAAGGATTCCATGTCATGCAGTTTAACGCAGTAGTTGCATCGAATACGCATGCGCTTCACCTTTATGAACGTATCGGATTTACAAAACTCGGTGTGATCCCGGGTGGTTTCCGCATGCCGGACGGACATTACGAAGATATTATTCCGCACTATTATGTGCTGTAAGAAAGAGGAAACTGAATGCTTTATAAAAAGATAGAAATCAAAGTTGATGGATATGAGGAGACAGTCGATTTATATACATATATTCTGGATAATTCCGTAGAAATGCATCCTCAAAAAATGCGTCCGGTTATTGTAATCTGCCCGGGAGGTGGTTATGCAATGACTTCAGACCGAGAGGCAGAACCGATTGCGATGCAGTATCTTGCGAAGGGTTATCATGCTGTGATTTTGCGTTACAGTGTTGCTCCGGCGAGATATCCTCTGGCGCTTATGCAGCTTGCAAAGACAGTGTTATATCTGAGAAAACATGCGGACAAACTGCATATTGATACGAACAGAATTATCTTACAGGGATTTTCGGCAGGGGCACATCTTGCAGCGAGTCTTGGTGTTTTCTGGAAAAAATCATTTCTTTCAGAGCATCTGGATACAAACTCTGAAATGATAAAACCGAATGGTATGATCCTCAGTTATCCGGTGATCACATCCGGAAAATTTGCACATGAAGGTTCGTTTAAATGTCTGCTGGGAGAAGAATGCCATGACGAAACAAAAAGGAGAGAACAGTCGCTGGAATTACAGGTAAGTCCGGACACACCGCCGACATTTCTCTGGCATACTGTCACAGATGATACGGTTTCGGTTGAAAATTCAATTTTATTTTTTGAGGCATTACGAAGAAATCATGTGCCGGTAGAGATGCATATATATCCTGTCGGCGGACATGGACTCAGCCTTGCAAATGAAGAAACAAGTCACGAAGATGGCGGCTGTATACAGCCGGAATGTCAGTCGTGGATGGAACTTGCATGTATATGGCTGAAGAATAGATAAAAGAGAAATAAATTACATGGATTATAGAAATTTTTTTATAAAAGCTGTAACGTTTTTATCTCATATATCGTCATATATGTGAAGGAGGACAAGAGTACAAAGAGAGGAGAAACCAATGCTGAATATTCAGGAAGTATACGAAAAATATTTCACAGTCGTATACCGCTATCTGCTCTCGCTTTCACACAATACCCACATCGCAGAGGAACTTACACAGGAAACATTCTTCAAAGCACTGAAAAAAGTCGACGATTTCAGAGGGGAATGTGATCTGCGTGTATGGCTCTGCCAGATCTCCAAAAACACATATTATGACTATCTGAAAAAGAATAAAAAATACGTGTCGGAAGCGCAGAATGAGTTGTCAGAAGATGTTTTTTCTGCTGATTTTGTTCAGGATTTTGCGGACAAAAAAACGGCATTTCGTGTCCACAAAGTTCTGCATAAACTTTCGGAACCGTACAAAGAAGTCTTTTCCCTCCGGGTATTTGGAGAACTGTCATTTAGTGATATATCAGATCTGTTTGGCAAAAGTGAAAGCTGGGCGAGAGTTACTTATCACCGTGCTTGCAAAAAAATCAGGGAGGAATTAGACGATGAAGATCACCTGTAATATTATTGAAGATCTGCTTCCGCTTTATATTGATGATATGGTCAGTGAGGACAGCAGACAGCTTGTAGAAGAACATCTGAAAGAGTGTGCAGCCTGCCGCAAAATGCTGGATGAGATGAAAAAAGAGAACCAGTTGCGGACTGTTTCAGGGAATGCCAAGAGGAATTCAGACTGCCGTACTGAGATTGCACCATTAAAAAAAATCCGCAGACGTATCCGTCGGAAACGAATGATTTCCATTATTTTAGCAGCGGTACTTGTGCTGCTTGCGAGTGGAATCGGGCATTACTGGTATTACGATAAAAAGACTTATATATCCTGGGACGATGCCGGAATGACCTTAAGGGATGGAAAAATTTACAGCAAAATTGATCCGGACGGACATAAGACAGCTATCTTATCCGTGGATCAGAAAAATATGTTTTACATGCTTTCCGAGACGGCATGGATACGTAAAAATTACCCATCTGCGCAGGAGGCAGAGAATCTGATGTTTGATTTTGATGAGTTTCAGAAGGCACATGACCGCCTGCCGGATACAGCCACTGATGAAACTTCATTGCCGACCGGTATCGAAAATGTTTATTATGTAGATCCGGAAAATATAAAAGAGGCATTTGCTCTCTGGGATTATCAGGATGAGCCGGACAAAGCGCAGCAAAAAGAACATGAGCTTGCAGCGAAGTGTCACCTGATTTGGAGCGCTGACTGAACCGGGATATGATTCGTAATATTACATTTGACAATAAATAAAATACAGGAGAGCATCGTGAAGAATATTATAGAAATCAATGATTTTAGCGCACCGGAGCTGGATATTTATGCGCGGACATCAGAAGTTCAGCTTCTGCGATATAATGAACCGGCCCCGGGATTTTTTATTGCAGAAAGCCCGAAGGTGATCGAGCGCGCATGTAATGCAGGCTATGAGCCGGTTTCCTTTCTGGTCGAGCACAAAGACCTTGAAGGCGAGGCAAAAGAACTTCTGGAACGTTTTCCGGAAATTCCGGTCTACACTGCAGAATATGAGACACTTGTCAAAATGACCGGATATGCGTTGGCGCGGGGAATGCTCTGTGTGATGAGACGACGCGCGCTTTCGTCCATAGAAGAAATCTGCCAGAATGCCAGACGTATAGCAATTCTGGAAAATGTTGTAAATCCAACCAATATCGGTGCGATTTTTCGTTCAGCGGCGGCACTTCACATGGATGCCGTCCTTCTGACCAGTGGATGCAGTGATCCGCTTTACCGCCGTGCTTCCCGCGTAAGCATGGGAACTGTCTTTCAGATCCCATGGACTTATTTTGATAAAAAAATATCCTGGCCGGAGGATGGAATGAAAACACTGAGAAAGCTTGGCTTCAAAACTGTCGCCATGGCACTGCGGGACGACTCCTTCAGTATTGATGATCCGCAGCTTCATGCAGAAGAAAAACTCGCCATCATTCTCGGAACAGAAGGAGATGGTCTTGCGGCAGAAACAATCGCAGACTGTGATTACACTGTCAAAATCCCGATGTCACATGGAGTCGATTCCCTTAACGTAGCAGCAGCGAGCGCGGTGGCATTCTGGGAGCTTGGAAGGAAATAACAAATCATTTCGTAACTGTTCAGTACCCTCACAGTTACGAGTCAAAATGCATTCCAAATCACCTTCGGTGATGGCATTTTGCCTTGTATGTCTCGGGATTTTGGCAAAAAGCATGCCAAAACGCCTCGCGGAATACTCCCTACTGAATAGTATAAGTTGTTCCCCGGGACTTCTTGTTTTTTATCAGAATCTTCTTTATAATGGAAAAGCTAATAAAATGAAAGAAGATAAAGGGATTTATAAATGTTAAAACGATTTTCCAAATATGTATTTCAGAGTGTTGCGGGCATGATCGGTGTTTCCGTCTATGTTCTGGCAGACACCTTTTTTATCTCCGTCTATGCCGGCGCAGACGGACTTGCAGTCCTGAACCTGATTCTTCCCGTGTATGGCCTCATCTACGCGATCGGTTCGATGATCGGCATCGGCTCCGCGACCCGATATGGCATCAGCAAAGCAAAGGGTGAAAGAGCAGATTATTATTTTACACAGGCAATTGCCTGGAGTGTCCTGATCAGCATCCCGTTTGTCCTGCTTGGAATTTTTATTCCCGATAAATGTCTGGCACTGCTCGGCGCGGATGCCGGACTTGTTGCACTCGGCAAGACCTATCTGCGTATCATCCTCATAGGAACACCGTTTTTTATGTCGAATTATTCCGTCACGGCATTTGCCCGAAATGACAATGCAACATCAATCGCAATGGCCGGATCTCTTGCCGGAAGTGTCTGGAATATCGTTTTCGACTATATTTTTATTTTTCCGGTTGGTCTTGGATTTGCCGGAGCGGCACTTGCAACAGCGTTCTGTCCAATCGTTACGATGTCCGTCTGCATGCTGCATTATTTTGGAAAAAAATGTCACGTCGGATTCAAATGGAAGAAAATGTCTGTCCGACATCTGATCTCATGCTGTCAGCTCGGTGTATCCGCGTTCGTGGGAGAAATTTCTTCCGCCGTGATCGCATTTGTGTTTAATATGCTGATCCTTGGACTCGCAGGCAGCGTTGGTGTGGCCGCTTATGGAATCGTAGCGAATCTTTCCATTGTCGGAATGTGCATTTTCAATGGCCTTGCACAGGGCGCGCAGCCGCTGATCAGTGAAAGCTTCGGCAGGGGAGAAAGGGAGCATGTCAGAAAATATCTTCGCTGGGGTATGAACAGTACGATTACGATAGAAATCGTACTGATCGCTCTGATCTGGCTGTTTACAGATCCGCTCGTTGCGATCTTTAACAGCGAAAATAATGCCATGCTGCTGCAATACGCACATACCGGCCTGCAGCTGTATTTCCTCGGATTTCTGTTTGCCGGAGTAAATATCATGCTTGTCGCGTATTTCTCTGCAACAGCGAATGCGCGTCCGGCAATCATCGGTTCTCTGATGCGTGGAGCAATCGCCATTGTACTCTGTGCGATCGTACTTTCCAGAATACTTGGAATGAACGGAGTCTGGCTGTCTTTCCTTGCTTCTGAGATGCTCACGTTTGTCGTGATCCTGATCCTTTCCAGAAAGAAAGAGAGTGTGTCCAATGACTACATTTGAGATATTGCTTCAACAGATCGGACTGTTTGTAATCTATATTCTGGCGGGCGTGACACTTGTCAGAACAAAGGTACTCAACAGAGAAACACTGGAGCCCATTTCAAAATTTGTGATCAAAATGGCATTGCCGGTCATGATCTTTATCAATATCATCGATGGTGTAAACAAAGAAATTCTGACCGGCTCCTGGTCAATCCTGCTGATTGCGGCGGGATTTTATGCCGTGATGTTCCTGGTCAGCTTCGGCATGACGAAATTTTTTCATCTGTCCGAAAACTGCGCCGGAATCTGTCAGGCGATGATGCTGTTCGGAAATATCGGATTCATGGCAGTCCCGGTGATTTCCAGTATTTTTCCGGGAAATGGGATTCTGTACGTTTCTGTATTTATGGTCTTTGATCAGCTTATGCTCTGGACGCTGGGTGTGAAGCTTACAACACCACCCGGAAGCGGTGGCTTTGAACTGAAGAAGCTGATCAATCCGGCAACAGTGGCAATCCTGATCGGGATGCTCCTGATGCTGACGGGTGTGCGGATTCCGGCACTTCTCGATACCGGGCTTCAGAAAATCGGTGCCACAGCATCTCCTCTGGCGATGATCTACATAGGCGGTATTTTTGCGGAGCTTCCGCTGAAAAAATATCTGAAAGAGTTTTCGCTGTATGGAATTGTGCTTGTGCGCATGCTGCTTGCACCGCTCCTGATGTTCTTTGTTCTCGGATTTTTTCCGGTCAGTGCGGAGATACGACTTGCAATGGCACTGATTACCGGAATGCCGACGATGACTGCGGTTGTGATGATGGCGAACGCGTCAGGAATGGATGGAGAATATGCACTCGGGGGCGTTTTTATCACGACGCTCTGCGGAATCGTAACTTTGCCGTGCATCTGCTGGCTGCTGCAATATACGATATAAGAACAGACTACAAGAAGGATACCAATTTTTTCAGAGTGTTTCTGAGAGAATGTCGGTGTCCTTTTTTGTGATAGAAAATTACTCTGTAACTTTCTTGTTATAAAAAACTCCACGAGGATGTGAACAGATCAAGAGAAATATGTTTGTTAAAGTAGACTGTTTCTGGCGTGCACGTAATAAATTCCTTAAAGTTTAACAAATTTAGGAAGAGATTCAGGAAGTTCGAAGCGGATTTGGCTGCTTTGTTACTGATTTATCTTCTCAATTATATTGATACAAAAATCTTGCATGGCTAACGAAATTAGTCTATACTAACTAAAGAGTTAGATTTATAAAACTCTTGCATAAATGAATCAAGCGGATGTCGGTATCGATCAGGAACCGGCGTCCGGACTGAAAAGCAGCAGAAAGGGGAATGGTCATGTACCTTGAAATTGAAAAAGTAACAGGAAGAGAAATTCTGGATTCCAGAGGAAATCCGACAGTCGAAGCAGAAGTTTATCTGCTGGACGGAACTGTAGGCAGAGGAACCGCACCAAGCGGCGCATCTACCGGTGAGTTCGAAGCTCTGGAACTTCGTGATGGAGATAAAGCACGCTATCTTGGCAAAGGCGTGCAGAAGGCAGTTGAAAACATCAACACTGTGATCAATGAAGCAATCGAAGGACTGGATGCAAGTGATATTTACGCAGTTGATGCAGCGATGATCGCAGCAGACGGAACAAAAGACAAATCAAAACTTGGAGCAAACGCAATTCTTGCCGTATCTATCGCATGCTGCAGAGCAGCCGCAACCGCACTTGAGATTCCGCTGTATCGTTTCCTTGGCGGTGTGTCCGGCAACCGTCTTCCGGTACCAATGATGAACATTGTCAACGGCGGATGCCACGCACTGTCTTCCGGACTGGACGTACAGGAATTTATGATCATGCCGGTCGGAGCACCTTCTTTTAAAGAATGCTTAAGATGGTGTGCCGAAGTTTTCCATGCGCTGGCATCCATCCTGAAAGAGCGCGGACTTGCCACATCCGTTGGTGATGAAGGTGGTTTTGCACCGGCACTGAAATCCGATGAAGAAGCAATCGAGACAATTCTCGAGGCAGTAAAGAAGGCGGGATATGAACCTGGCAAAGATTTCAAGATTGCAATGGACGCAGCTTCCTCCGAATGGAAGAGCGAAAAAGGCAAAGGCTATTATAAACTTCCGAAGGCCGGAACAGAATATACATCTGAGGAGCTGATTGAACACTGGGCAAAGCTCTGTGACAAATATCCGATCATTTCCATCGAAGACGGACTGGATGAAGAAGACTGGGAAGGCTGGCAGAAGCTTACCGCAAGACTTGGCGACAAAGTACAGCTTGTCGGCGATGACCTGTTTGTAACAAATACCGAAAGACTTTCAAAGGGAATCGAACTTGGTGCAGGTAATGCAATTCTGATCAAGCTCAACCAGATCGGTTCCGTATCCGAGACACTGGAAGCAATCAAGATGGCACACAAAGCAGGATACACTGCAATTTCTTCACATCGTTCCGGTGAAACAGCTGATACCACGATCGCTGACCTTGCAGTCGCACTCAATACCTGCCAGATCAAGACCGGTGCGCCGAGCCGTTCCGAGCGAGTTGCCAAATACAATCAGCTTCTCCGCATCGAAGAAGAACTTGGCGCAAGCGCAGTATATCCTGGAATGAAAGCATTCAATGTAAAACAGGATTAATTTTCAAGTACTTACACATTAACGGGTATTCATAAAAAAACATTCACAATAACATGAAAAATCTCCGACACAGACAGATATCGCTTTCTGTCAGTGCCGGAGATTTTTGTATTGTGTGCGCTGTTCTGTAACAGGATCAGATGACGTTGGAAAGTCCTTTCTGAAGGGCGATGATTTTATCATAGATTGCGTCCGCCAGTGCCGCATGCCCTTTTTCGTCCAGATGCTCTCTGTCAGTAATACTTGGCAGGGCATAATCTGCGGCATTCAGGAAAGCAGCATGATTCTGGAGTGCAACCTTGCGGTATTCAGCGGCAAGATTTCTGGAAACAACCTCAGAATTTTCGTCAAATTCCGGATCGAAGTCGGATTCGCCGACACCATGTCCGAGATGGATCGGGGAGATCACCAGCAGGTCAAAATGCTGCGAGGCATTCAGGCGTGCTTTGCGGATTACCTGATCAAGACCTTTGGATATCAGGCTGGCAGATGCGCGATAGTGATTTTTGCAGTCATTGGTTCCGAGCATGATGATCATGAGATCAATCGGATTATGTATCTCGACCATAGCGCCAACCATATCCAGTCCGCGGCGGTTTTCACGAAGTTCATCCTGAAAGATGGTCGTTCTTCCACAAAGTCCTTCTTCTATAATATGATATTCGGGCCCGAGTTTCTGCTGCAAAAGGCCGGTCCATCTTGTATTCTCATCAAAACGACCTTTTCGGTCGGGTCTGTATCCCCAGGTGTTTGAATCGCCAAAGCATAAGATATTCATGAGATCACGCTCCTTAACTGAATAAACCATACAAACATACTAAATAAATATGTTAGTATAATAAACGCTTTATATGGAAATGTCAAGTAGCTGTGACTGAAATGAACAAATGAAATTACGAAAACAAAGAGATTATTGTATTAAATAATCTGACCGGTGGAAAATCGTGTTTATCAGAAAGTCAGGATTCCGAGATGCTCCAGGAGAATTTTCAGTCCCAGAAGAACCAGAATCAGGCCACCGATAAATTCCGCCTTACTTTTGTACCTGCTTCCAAAAAAGTTTCCAACGATCACACCGATGATAGAGAGAACCATAGTGGTGATTCCGATAATTGTGATTGCCTCAATAATTGGAGTGTTCAGGAAGGCAAATGTGATTCCGACTGCAAGTGCATCGATACTGGTGGCAACAGCCAGAACGAACATGTTTTTGTGGTCGATCGGTGCATCCATAACCTCAACGGTTTCTTCTTCATTCCATTCACGGACAGCTTCGACCATCATCTTGCCACCGATGAAGCCAAGCAGAATAAAAGCGATCCAGTGGTCAATACTGGTGATATATTGCTGGAACTGACTGCCAAGAAGCCAGCCGATAAGCGGCATGAGCGCCTGAAATCCGCCGAAATAAAGACCGATGATCAGAGCCTGCTTTTTATCGAGTTTTCTCATTCCGAGCCCCTTACAGACAGAGACTGCAAAGGCGTCCATGGAAAGCCCAACACCTAATAAAAATAATTCAACAAACAGTGCCATAATAAAATCTCCTTTTCTTTTGATTAAGAAAGTATCTGAATACACAAAAAGACCCACGTATGCCATGAATAAATACAGATTAGAATCTGTACATAAAACATGACATACATGAGTCTCATTCATTAAGATTTGCCAGGTACAGGTACCAGTATGTTGACAAATCACACGTTCGTGCAAATTACTCCCTCACGTAACTTAATTGCCCCAACTATAACAAATGCAGAATGGCCTGTCAATAATTTTTTTCATTAGAGGATTAGCAATTGCATAAGATATATAAAATTGTTATACTGTTCATAAACAAAGTTAGATAAAACTAACATAGAGAAAATAGTGTCACTGTACATAAGATATTATAAATATGGAGGATATATATGGATATGAATATGTTCTACGGAATACTGATTCCGTTCGTCGGGACATCGGCCGGTGCAGCCTGCGTCTTTTTTATGAAAAAGGATCTGAACCAGTGGGTGCAGAGGTGCCTGACAGGTTTTGCAGCAGGTGTTATGGTAGCTGCATCTGTGTGGAGTCTTCTGATTCCGGCAATCGAGCAGTCCGGGGGAATGGGAAAATTATCGTTTATTCCTGCGGCAGCTGGATTTTGGGCGGGTGTGCTTTTTTTGCTTCTTCTGGATCATATTATTCCGCACCTGCATCAACAAACTGATAAAGCAGAGGGACCGAAGAGTAATCTGCAGAGAACAACCATGCTGGTTCTTGCTGTAACGCTGCACAACATTCCGGAGGGAATGGCAGTTGGTGTTGTCTATGCGGGGTATCTGACCGGAAATGCACAGATCACATTGATGAGCGCGCTTGTATTGTCGTTTGGAATCGCAATCCAGAATTTCCCGGAGGGCGCAATTATCTCCCTGCCGCTTCGTTCCGAGGGAATGGGAAAGATGAAGGCTTTTGCGGGAGGCGTTTTGTCTGGAATCGTGGAACCGGTCGGCGCAGTACTGACGATCATGGCCGCGGGACTGATCGTGCCGGCACTGCCGTATCTCTTAAGTTTTGCGGCGGGGGCGATGCTCTATGTGGTGGTAGAGGAACTGATTCCGGAGATGTCCGCCGGAGAACACTCGAATATCGGTACCATTTTCTTTGCAGTTGGATTTTCGCTGATGATGGTCCTGGATGTGGCGCTGGGGTAAAAGCAGAGAGAGGGAACATCGGGATGTGAAGAAGCAAGTGAACTCCGATGCTAGGAACGGCAGAATCAGGGGAATTAAGCATCGGTCAGGAGGAAGCCTTTAACTTCCGATGCCGAGAGGGGCCAGATCAAAGGAAATGAGCATCGGTCAGGAGGAAGCCCTTAACTTCCGATGCCGAGAGGAGCCAGATCAGAGGAAATGAGCGCCAGATCAGGCCGAATCAGCGATAGCAGATCTTGGACACATACAATATGCACAAAAAAATACGGATAAAACTGTGAAATGTGTTCAAGAATGAGGTTGATGTTTTTGGAAAAAAGGAGTAAAACATTAGATAAATAAAAAAGAGAAATGTATAGATCAGGACAGGTCACAAAAGGAAACCGGATTACAGAGAGCCGCAGTTGCTGAGAAGCGGCAGAAAGTATTTTGTGATATCACCCGGGAGCATCCCACTGAATAAGAAAGAGTTTGAGTAAGCTGGGACGTAGTCTTCACGTTACAGAAGAGGCTGTTTATACAGACAGCAGTAAGAGATTGTATTTAGTGATAAATATGATAATACAAAGTGGTACCACGGAAGATTCCGCCTTTGTTATCCGAAAGGATAGCAGAGGCGTTTTTTTGTGGAACAGGAGATACCTGTGAAGCAAATATAAATTATTACATAAGAAAGAAGAGGGCAGAGATTATGAGTGGAATCTTAATGATGGTAATAGCCATTGTAGTGCTCGGTGGAGCATATCTTCTGTATGGCCGTTATCTCCAAAACAAATGGGGCATTGACCCAAAAGCTAAAACTCCGGCATATGAAATGGAAGACGGAGTTGACTATGTACCGGCGGATACAAATGTGGTATTCGGACATCAGTTTGCGTCAATCGCAGGTGCAGGCCCGATCAACGGACCAATCCAGGCAGCAATCTTCGGATGGCTTCCGGTTTTACTCTGGATCCTTATTGGTGGTGTATTCTTCGGAGCAGTACAGGATTTTGCATCTATGTATGCATCTGTAAAAAATAAGGGACGTACAATCGGTTATATCATTGAAGAGTATATCGGTAAGTTAGGAAAGAAATTATTCCTTTTATTCTGCTGGCTGTTCTGCATCCTGGTTGTTGCCGCGTTTGCAGATGTTGTAGCAGGAACCTTTAACGGATTTGTTGCAAACGATGCCGGAGAACTGACAAAGGTAGCAGCAAACGGAGCTGTTGCAACAACGTCCATGCTGTTCATTCTGGAAGCAGTTGCACTTGGATTTTTCCTTAAATATACAAAGTTTAATAAATGGATCAATACAGCAGTTGCAATTGTATTACTTGTAGTGGCAATCGTGCTCGGACTTAAATTTCCGATATATGTAAGCCTTGGAACATGGCATATTATCATTTTTGCATACATTCTGGTAGCCAGTGTCGCTCCGGTATGGGCTTTGCTTCAGCCACGTGATTATCTGAACAGCTATCTGCTGATCTTTATGATCGTCGGTGCGGTCATCGGTGTTTTTGTAGCAAATCCTTCATGCAACCTCAAAGCATTTACAAGCTTTAACGTAGACGGACAGTATATGTTCCCAATCCTGTTTGTAACAATCGCATGTGGTGCAGTTTCCGGTTTCCATTCACTGGTATCCTCAGGTACCGCATCCAAACAGATCAAAAATGAAAAGAATATGCTTCCTGTTTCATTCGGTGCCATGCTTATGGAAAGTATGCTTGCCGTTATCGCACTGATTGCAGTTGCATCTTTTGCCAACGGAGAGGCAGCAGCACAGGGACTTACAACACAGCCGCAGATTTTTGCAGGAGCTATCGCAAACTTCCTTTCTGTAGTAGGTCTGCCGCATTCACTTGTATTTACACTGATCAACCTTGCAGTATCAGCATTTGCACTGACATCTCTTGACTCTGTAGCCAGAGTAGGACGCCTGTCATTCCAGGAATTTTTCCTTGACTCCGATACAGATGAGAAAAACATGAGTCCGTTCTTAAAAGTAGTAACAAACAAATACTTTGCAACAATCATCACTCTGGTACTTGCATACCTGCTTACAAAAGTTGGATATGCGGAAATCTGGCCGCTGTTTGGTTCCGCAAACCAGTTGTTATCCGTACTTGCACTTGTAGCCTGCGCCGTATTCTTAAAGAAAACAAAACGTCAGGGCTGCATGCTCTGGATCCCGATGGTATTCATGATGGCTGTTACCTTTACAGCACTTGGCATGACAATCACAAAACTTACCAAAGCACTTGTAACAACAGGTCTTGATCTTGGAAATACTCTGCAGCTTGTTTTTGCGGTATTACTGCTGATCCTTGGTGTACTGGTTGCAATTCAGGGCGTTAAGAAACTGTTTGAAAAAACAGATGACAAAAAAGCAATAGCATAAGGAAGTTTTACAACTCCTTTGTAGATGTAGAAGATACCGCCGAAAAATCCAACGATCAGTCCCGCGTAACCACCGGAGCAAAGAACAACAGTTACTTTGACAAGTGCAGTTGTATTCTGAAGAAACGGACAGATCAGAGCACCGGCAAAAAGTCCGACTACTGTCCATCCGAGTACCAGAACCGGGAGAAAAAGGGATGCTGTAGTATGTTTGGTTATGTATGCGCAGTAATGAAAAATCTTTGTAAAAGAATAAAATTATGAGACATTGTGTATTATATAAGTAAATATTTAAGTGAATGGATCAGTTATGCCGGATCAGAAAATTGATAATCTTTTGAATCTCGCAATGGATGCAACACCAGAGGAACGGACAAAGTCTGAGAATTTGAATGTCGGATTTGATCTTGAAGAAAAAATGTGGGACGTGATCGTAAAATACAGTGGATCGGAAAGTGTGCTGATCGGTGAGGATATTCAGGTAGTGCCACTTCTCGGAGGATATGCAGTAGTCACTCTGCCGGAGTCTGAAATTGATGCATATTCTGACAGAGAACGGATCGAATTTATTGAAAAACCTAAACGACTGTATTTTGAAACCTTTCAGGGCAGAGAAGCGAGCTGCATTCTGCCGGTTCAGGAAGGGAAAAATGGTCTTACCGGAAAAGGAGTACTGGTCGGCATTGTGGATGCGGGAGTGAATTTTTTTCATCCGGATTTTCGAAATGAGGATGGAAGCAGCAGGATACTATATCTGTGGGATCAGAGCATACCCGGAAATCCTCCGAAAGGCTACACAAAAGGAACGGAATATACGAAAGAAGAAATTGATAAGGCGCTTGCACTTGGGGAAACCGAAGGCAGGCGCCTTGTTCCATCCAGAGATGTCAGTGGACATGGAACGGCAGTGCTCGGAATTGCGGCGGGAAATGGGACGGTATCGGAAGGCGTGAACCGTGGGGTAGCCTATGAAAGTGATCTGCTTGTTGTAAAGATGGGGAATGCAGGAGAAAATTCTTTTCCGCGGACGACGGAGCTGATGGAAGGGATTGATTATCTCATCCGGCAGGCAGTCAGAATGGGTAGACCGATTGCGATAAATATCAGTTTTGGGAATAATTATGGGTCACATCAGGGGGATTCGCTTCTGGAGACTTATATCAGCAACGTGGCAAACGTGGGGCGGTCTGTCATTTGCGTGGGAAGTGGAAACAATGGAAACGACCGTATCCATACCGCGGGAAGACTGCAGCAAGGGCAGAGCGAGATCGTGGAGATGAGCATAGGAGCCTATGAGACGACGTTAAACCTGCAGTTATGGAAAGCTTATGCAGATGAAATTGAAATTTTTCTTGAGACACCGGACGGTGAAAATTTACCGGTTCTGTCGGAGAGAATCGGTACTCAGAGATATCGGGCAGGCGAGACGGAGCTGCTGGTTTATTATGGAAAACCGGGACCTTTTCAGGTAACACAGGAGATCTACGTTGATTTTCTCCCAACGGGAACATATCTCACTTCAGGTATCTGGAAAATCCATCTGCAGGGCAGGAGAATCAGAGAAGGAAATTATAATCTGTGGCTTCCGGGCGGAAATGTGCTGAATCCTGTGACAGGATTTTACCGGCCGGTTGCGGCAGAAACCCTGACAATTCCATCGACTGCATCGAAAGTGATCACAGTAGGGGCATATGATTCGAGGTTAAATGCATTTGCTGATTTTACCGGCCGGGGCGGAGAAAACCTGCCTTATCCAAAACCTGATCTGGTCGCGCCGGGGGTCGACATCCTTGCACCGTCGGTTGGAGGCGGCTATACAGGTGTGACGGGAACATCTTTTGCGACGCCGTTTGTGACAGGGGCGGCAGCATTGATGATGGAATGGGGAATTGTAAGAGGAAACGATCCTTTTCTCTGGGGCGAAAAAGTGAAGGCATATCTCCGCCGCGGTGCCCAGCCCCTGCCCGGGTTTGACCGGTACCCGAATGAAAGTGTGGGGTGGGGGGAGGACGTTATAATAAGGTTACATTGAAGAAAGTCAGTAAAATCAAGTGTTTCCGTTCATTTTCCCAACACAGAAACGAAGCACTTTTACCATGATTTTGAAGAAAATCTGCCCGGGTTGGATTCAAAATAATATGGAAAGAAAGATTTGTAGCAATGACGTAACATGAACATCTGGTTCTGTTACAGATAAAAGTTTAAACGAAAGAGAGGTCATATGGATATGAAACTGACTTATACAAATGTAAATGGATACCTGATTCCGAATCTCACCTATAAATCCGGTGAGCAGATGGAGCAACTTGGCAAATATGGATTTCTTCGCAGAGATTATCTGAAGAACCATCGAAACTCAACGTATCAGGTGATGCTTTTACAGGATACGATTGGCGAGCATCTTCTGGAAGTGGACAAGGCAGCAAGAGAACGGGAAGAAGTAATCTTGGAGCAGTTGGAAGAAAAAGAACCACTGCCAGATAAGGAGAAAGATCAGATGGCATGGGTAAGAGCAGCTAATCAGCACAGAGCGATTGCAGAGGAGATTATCTTGAAAGAATTGATTTATGCATAAAAATTGCCAGTAACCAATCTGGCAGGTAACTGATAAAAATAGAATATTGTGAGTGAAGTAAGGCGTGAGTCATAAAATATGGCTTGCGTCTTTTTCTTTGTCTGAAAGGAAGTGATAAGTTTGAACAAGAAGTTTTTGAAGCATTATATGGAAACCAATCCGGAAGGGACAGCACAGACCTATATTTTTCTGGTGGACAATCAGGATATCGCATTGAATATTGTGATGTCAGGTTATCAGGCACTTTGTCTGGTGCAGGAAGATGATGGATATTATTTCAGTGCAGATTCTTTTATAGAGGAAATGAGATCTATTCAGTTTACTGGAAGCTGTCAGAGTGCCTATCATTATGTGACTGCCTGTACGGTGAAGTGGATGAATGATAAGTTACAGACATTTTTCAAAGACGCTGGTCTTGATGGAAAAGCGGGCTGGCAGTTGTTCAAAGAGAAGGAGTACCTTGGCAAACTGGATAATCAGAAAGAAGTTGAGAAATTACTGGAAAAGTATATTCTTCGGTTTGAGCGAGATCCGAAAGAAGAACCGGAACTGAGCCGTTTTCATTTATTTGATGCAAAAGGGAATGTGAAAGGTGTCCGGGATATGGAGATTGTAGATTACCTGGTGGAGAATGTTCAGTTTTTTGTGGTGGGAATCACACCGTATTATTATGAGCATGGTGTTTTCTTGGAAGACCATGATGGGGTAAGAATGAAATACCGTATCCAGAAGCTGATCTATCGTGACCAGGTACAGAGTGGAGTGATCAAAAGAATCTATAATCTACTGATCACACAGCCAAAAGTTCACCGAGAGGCATATGAACTAAATAAACAACCTGTGCGGTGGATTAATTTCAAAAATGGATATTATGATCCGGTTACGGGTGAAATGCTGGAACACAATCCGGATTATCTGACAATCAATCAGATTCCATTTCCCTATTATCCAGAGGATTGTGAGCAGGTGTTACAAGGTGGAGAAAATATCAAAAAGTATCTTGCATCGTCTCTTCCAAATAAAGAAGAACAGCAGACATTCTGGGAGTATTTTGGATACTGCATGACACAGGATACGCAGTTTCAGAAATTCCTTACACTGAAAGGAAATGGTGGAACCGGAAAGTCTGTGGCAGTATCACTGATCCAGTATGTGGTTGGAATCACCAATATGTCCAGCATTTCTTTACAGGATTTGAACAAACGATTCTATGCGACTGGAATGTACGGAAAGCTACTAAATGCCTGTGCGGATATTCCATGTAAAGCAATGGAGAACACAGATGTATTAAAGAAAGCAGTCGGTGAAGATACACTGATCTATGAGAAAAAGGGGCAGGATGCAATCCATTTTCACTCTTATGCGAAGCTGCTTTTTTCTACCAATGAAATGCCACAGAATCTTGAGGATAAATCAGATGCTTTTTATCGTAGACTACTGATTCTTGATATGAACCGGGTAGTAAAAAGTGCTGAAAAAGATCTGCACTTAAAGGAAAAGGTACAGGCAGAATCCGATTATGCAATTCATATGGCGATGATTGCATTGAAAAATCTGTACGAACAGGGAAAGTTCACGGAGAGCGAACACAGCAAAGAATGTGTAAGAGAAGTGCAACGGACGTCAGATAGTATCTGTGCTTTTATTGATGAGTCATTGGTGCGTGCCAAAGGGAAACGTCTGAAACGAAGTGAAGTGTTCCATATGTATGAGGAATACTGCAAAGAGAATGGCAGACAGGGGCATGGTAAATCCAACTTTTTCAGGAATATGACAGATAAAGGTTTCCTTCTGAAGCAGTACAATGGTGAGTTCTATTATCAGGATATTGCAGTTAAGGAAGAAGATTTTTGTCCTGTAGATCCAGAAGAAAGAATACCTTTTGAAGAAACAGATATAGATTATAAACAGTTACAATTAAATATGAATCAGGGAATTAAGGGCATTTAGGGCAAAATAAGCAAAAAGAAATGTTACCGGAGCAGGAAAAATAACAAAGATAGCTGCCAGAGTACATAAAATTTTGCTTTTTTTACACTGATTGCCCTTTTTCAGGTATCAACGTTTTAGCTGATACAAATATAGGTTTTTCC
>ERZ1034984.434-NODE-434-length-46772-cov-12.883790_pt1 | contig 46772 bp, 76 predicted proteins | sample MGYA00520589_ERZ1034984 | MGnify/ENA primary metagenome ERZ1034984 (study PRJEB33766, sample SAMN09781790) | gut metagenome | biome: gut microbiome | host: Homo sapiens | place: Madagascar | study: EMG produced TPA metagenomics assembly of the PRJNA485056 data...
AAGTGGGAAACCGTAAAGCGCAGAAACTACAAGTTAATTTGTGAAATGCTGGCAGAGGTTGACGCACTGTGAAAAGGTTCTGGAAGGTTTACCCTTTAAGCCTTCCACCATCCCACAAGGGAACAATTTTTGAAAAATGGAGTGTTGAAAAATGAAAGACGTAAACAAGGAAGTTATCAATTATTATATCAAGCTGGCGCAGAAACTTAGCAAGAAAAAGCGCATTTATTTTGAACGTGAAGCAGACACAGTTTATTTTTCTGACGGCTGTTTTGCTTGTTCGTTCAGTGTGGAGCGCGTACAGGAATTTTTAACTTTGTGTGGCGTGTTCAATCTTCCGACAAACGAAGATTTTACTGCTGAATATAACAATGGTAACATTTTTCATAATGAAACTTCTATTAAAAACGTTATCATGTTTGAAGATGCGGAAGAAAATTCTCTGATGTTTACGGGCGTTTCGTGCTGGAAGCGGACTACAAATGTTAATATTGACGTTTTCGCAGATAATGAAAACGTATATTTTTATAACGCGCAGTATACTAAACCGATGAAAGATAAAAATCTGTATCTAAACGGAGTAAATAAAAATGGCTATATGTGGGCTGTATATAGCAGTCTTGATATTTGCTGTTTAGTTCTTCCGTGTACAAAATGTGATGGTCTGGCAAAGGTTGTAGAACTGATGAACAAGAACAAGTAAACAAAAAAGCTGGGAGCGCATAAATCCCAGCTTTTTCTATTTCCGTTTTCTTTTTTTTATATAGTGCTCTTCCAGACTAACATAATTATAACGCTAAAATCAAGTAAATTCAATGGTAAATTGCACAAAATTAAAGTTTTTATTTGTGCGGTTTGACGAATGATTTTTAGTAAATAAATTTTGACTTTATGCGGACAAATGATATAATTATAGACGTAAACAAAAGCAAGCGACTTTTGAAGAGAGGTTTGAAAAATGACTATTAGAAACTTAACCGAAGAAGAAAAAACATACTTCCAGCGATTTTATAAAGTGCATACTGTTGTTGGAATGATGGAAGAAGAAAATGAAGATAGAATCATTGTGAAAATGAAAAGAGGGCACAAGGGATTTACTCCCTATGGAGTTGCTCGCGATTGCGGTAATCATTACATTATCGCAAGGTATAGCCGCTACGACAGCGTAGACAAGAAAACTTTAGAAGTGACAAAAGGTGTAGAGGATAAATAAAAAGTGGCTTTTGAAGGGAGATTTTAAAATGCTGAAGGACAAGCAGACGGGCGAATTATTCAACACGTTCACGAAGGCGCACGAATACGCAAAAATCAATTATGATTATGGCGACGATACGAGCGCGGTAAAGTTTGTAGATATTTTCGAGCTGACGGAGGTGTAAACAAATGAAAAAGAAAATTGATAATCCCGTTTGGTGCATCCTTCATGCAGTCTATTTATTGCGTTATGTGTTCGCATATGGCGCAATAATTTATATGTTTTTGTGGGTGGGTTTTAGCTGGCTCGCAGGAATCAACGGAACTTATTAAAAGGAGCGAGGAAAGATGAAAAAGATATATGCTGAATGGACGTTAAGAGGCGTTTTTGACAACAGCTTTTTTAATACATGGGAAGAATATTTTGATTTTGTGTTTGACCCCGAAATTGATGTTTTATTAGTCAAGGAGGTTTGAAAACATTATGAAGAGGTTTATTAAAGAATACGCGAATTATAGACTTGCAAATAATCCGTTTTTATATGATAGCGTTTGCGGACAATTTTATAACAGACGTATTCAAAACGCGCTCCATAGTTGCGAAAAAGGTTTTATTTCAATAAATGAAGCTATGGAAATGATAGTAAATGCGGAACAGTACGCAATACAGGAGGCTAAAGCATAGAAACGGAAAGAGTCGTTATTATAACGGCTCTTTTCTTTTTTGTCCTGTTCTCTTGTCTGTTCGTGTTGTTCCGTGCGGTCTGTTATCTAATTACTTTCTTTGGCGCGAGGATGCGCTATAATCGTTTTTAATTGGTCTGACGTATGTTTATAGGTTTTATCCGCTCGTACGTTTGTGGCGCGTTCTGGCGCGTTTATAGGCTATATGCTGTGTAGTCGGCTGTAGATGCGCTGTATTGCGTTTTAGGCGTTCAAGGTCAAGTTATACGGTTAACAGCTTAAAAACGATTGTAGGCGCGTTCTCGTGCGTTTATCGTTATGTTATAGACGAGTAGACAAGGGAACAAGAGCGGAGCAACAGCAGAGCAAGGGACGGACGAAAAACAGCACAAAAAGAAAATGATAATTTGTGCAGTTTGACTATTGTAAAACCTTGTGAATATGCTATAATATAGATACAATAAAAAATGGTTAGCAAAATGGTAGTACCGAGAAAGCCACAAGTGAGAGGAGGGGGAGGATACCCATTTTGCTTTAGTCTGTTAAAGTATGAAAAAGTCAACGGTAAAATGAACAAAATTTGAAAAAGTTTTTGTGCAATAAGTAAAAAACCTTTTGAGCGCAAAAAATCTTGACTATTTTCTGTTTCTATGGTACAATAGCATAGTAAATTAAATACAGCGGTTCAATTCCAGCACAAACGACACTTGCCCATAGGGGAAAAGATACAGTAGGCGCAAAACTTTATTCACTGATTATTCGGTGTTTAGGTTTTGCGCTTTTTGTTTTGTCGCTGGTCTTGTATGGTGTAATTCCGATAGGAATACAAGGAATTAAAGTTTTCCGATAATTCCTATAGGAGTGCAGAGGATTGAGGAAATTCCGATAGGAATACAGGGTTTTAGCGTGCTAAAATGTTAAATCGCTAAAGTTTTTCCAAAAATCCCCAGAGTTTACAGGATTTAGAATTTTCCCGCAAGGTGGGGAGAGCCTTCGCGCATTACGCGAGATTAAAATTTTCCCCACATATATGTACCTATATATGGTGAAGGTCACGCGCATTATGCGAACGTGAAAAATCCCCCCCACTATATATATGAATAATAGATGGTATTGTTATCAGTTAATTGGTAATTCAATTCCGATTATATATATTATTCATATAATAGTCGATATTTCGATTCGCACTACGATTATTCCTTGTGTGACAGACGGTAGAATCGCGTGTGGGATGGTCAGCGTATGATTTCATGGCTGATAGGATAGAATGAAAGGAGAATGTAGTGCATGAGAAGAAAGTTGAGAACGCTGAAAGATATGTATACTACAGACGTAGCACGGCTGATTGTGTCATCGTTCGTTGTAGCGTCTATGCTGATACTGACAATAGCTAATGTTGTGGATAAAGTAATGTGGTTGAAGATTGTTTTCTTTGACTGAAAAAAGTTGTTGACAAGTTGGTGACAACGTGATACAATGGTTACAGTCAAGGAGGTGATGAAATGGCTAACAGATATGATATTACAGTATGGTCGTTGCTTGGAAATAAGACCGAACATTGCAATGAGTTGGCAGTGCGAAGATATGAAAATATGGACATTCATGAATTAAATCGCTGGATTCGAATAATGATGACAGACTGCAACATTGACATAAACAATCATCCAGACTTGTTCCCCGATGTGACCGAATTTGATATTGCGCGAATGTTTGGCGCGATAACAGAAACGCTATCAGTTTTAGAGCAAGAGCATAATTCTAATTCAGTGACGCTCCGCATTCTTAATGCTTACGTTGCAGTTCAAGTTATCTTTCCAGAAGGAGAATCAACATGACAGAGTTAAGATTATGGTTCGTTTGTTTGGCGTTTGGTGCGGTGATTACGATTTATTCTTTTTGGTTCTATTTCACGATTATAACATAATTGTAAAATTGAAATCGAAATTTGAGTTTTGGATTTCAAATCAAAATTTGTGTTTGGAAAATCGAAATCGAATTTTGTATTCGATAAACGAACTACATAATCGAAATCGAAAAACGAGCAGGAAAATTCAAATTCAAAATTTTTCATCCAAAATTCAAATTTAGGGTTGACAAATTGAAAATTATATGATATAATATATGATATGAATTTGAAAAATCGAAATCGAAAATTCAAAAAAAGAAATTCAAAAAGGTATTGACACACAGTAAAATGTGTGGTACAATATAAACAGTTCAGAGATGAACAGTAATTCAAGCTCTTGTTAGTTGTAAACAATAACTTGAACTCAAGCTAATCCCATAATGCTTGACTCTCTTTGAGATGAAGAACTGGGATGACTGGTAATCAAGAGAATTACACAAAGGGTATGTAACAGCCAATAGACCCCTGCCACGGTGATAAGGCTATGCTGTGGAAAATATAACGCCCCATGGTGGAAATGGTAGACACACTGGACTCAAAATCCAGCGCCGAAAGGTATGCCAATTCGAGTTTGGCTGGGGCGACCAACCACATCTTTTCATTTTTCATGTGCTTCTATTACTACCAGAAGCACGACTCCTTTCAAAATAATCATCGCAACCGTTACCTGTGGCTTCAGGTTTGATGAATAAAGACGGTTTATATTGACTGATGGTGTAATCGGGAACACGCTTTGCAAAAGAGCAAGTGAGTTACAGGTTCGAGTCCTGCAAAGTCAAACATAGCGATTTACTCGCAGAATTGGAAACGGTATTCAAGACACTAATATCGGAGTTAATGTAATGGTTGTATTATCCGAGATACAATAGCAATTTCTATTAGGGAGAACATAAACCTAATAGAAGCGTGGGGAATACCAAGTGCTTGAGTAGATACGGTTTTTAGGGCACACATATGGGAGGGAGCAGGTTTGCACTGTCGTTAGCTTGATAGTCGTGGTTCAATTCCACGCCTTCCCACAAGGTCATGTAGACATAGAACTTCCAATGATATAGCGTATGAAATGGGCGGCGTATGGTGCGACTATACACAAATATTTGCCGATATTTGTTCCAAGTGTAGAGCCATATGGAAACAGAGACAAGAACAAATTTCGTTTCGCTTCTTGCAGTAATACACAATATCAAATTAAAAATCATACTTGACAACGGCGAAAGGTCGTGATACAATGTTTAAGTGAAATGAAGGAGGTAAGATTATGTATCAGTATGATAAATCAGTAGACTTTGAAGAATGGTGCTATTCACAGTGCTATTCTAAAAAGCATTCAACAAAGTGACATACTGAGGGCAATATGCCCTTGATATATGGTTCGGTACGCTAAAGGAAAACGAGGGTGCTCATAACGCTCTATTGTGATGTCAGGATTCACCCGAACCACCAACCCGAAAGGGTTAAAACAAAAACCAAAATAAGCGAAAGGACGCGATACCAATGCAGTTTGGAAACAAACTAACAAAAAGTTTCGCTACCGTAGTGATGGTTGGTGTATGTCTTTCTACATCGGCTTTTGCTTCAAGCCAGACGAGTGCGGAGATTAAATCCAATCTCGATGAAGCAATCACAATGCGAAACACTGCTCACCAGCTTGCTGAATGTGCAAGAACGTTAGGAGCAGAAGAGGACGATTTCATTATTCTCCATGCCAAGGACAAGTGGGATGAGCATAATGAAACCGTAATAACATTGACAGCAGATTATAACAAGGCTCTAAAGGCTGAACGTGAAGCAGAAGCAAAACGCAAGGCAGAAGAAGATGCTAAGAAGAAGGCTCAAGAGAACTCCAAGGGCAAATTTTTGGGCAAGTTCAAGATAAGTGCATACACGCCCAGTCCGTCAGAGAATGGCGGTAGCACAGTTACAGCGACTGGTCGTAGCCTTGCAGGTAATGAGTGGTCTATTGTAGCTGTTGACCCATCCTATTGGCGATATGGCACAAAGTTCTATATTGAAGGTGTAGGCTATGTGTCGGCACAGGATTGTGGTGGAGCAATTAAAGGGTCGAATCGCTTCGACTTACTGGTTGGCTATGGTCAAGCAGATAGTTGGGGCATTCAATATAGAAATGTATACCTTGTAAATTGATTTTGAAAGGAAGAACGGAAAGGGGGGGTGATAAGTAGTGTTAAAAACATATAAATATAGAATTTATCCAAATAAAGAGCAACAAGAGTTGATTCAAAAAACATTTGGGTGTTGTAGGTTTGTGTATAATCAAGCGCTTCAACACAGAAAAGAATTATATGAAACAAAAAAAGAGTCATTGAATAAAATTTCATGTAATAATTATGTAAATCAAGTTCTTAAAAAGAAATATGATTGGTTGAAAGAGCCGGACAAATATGCTTTAACTAACGCAGTCTATAACATGGATAATGCTTACCAAAACTTTTTCAAAAAAGGAAAAGGCTTTCCGAAATTTAAGAGTAAGCATAATTCAAAGCACACTTACAAAACGAATTTTAGTAGTAATAATATAGAAGTGCAAGACAATCAAATTAAAATACCAAAAGTTAAATGGATAAAAGCAAAAGTTCATCGAAAATTTAATGGTAATGTTAAATCTGTAACAATCATCCAAAATTCTTCTGGAAAATATTATGCTTCTGTATTAGTTGATGTTGGTGAAGAGATAAAATACGAAGAAAGTAACAAGGCTGTTGGAGTAGATTTGGGAGTAAAAGACCTGCTTATCACTTCTGACGGGGAAAAGTTCAAAAACACTCGTATTATTTATAAATACGAACAAAAACTTGCCAAAGAGCAAAGAAAACTTTCTCATAAAATTAAAGGTAGCAAAAATTGGGAAAAACAAAGAATTAAAGTAGCAAAGGTTTACGAAAAAATTCATAACACCAGATTAGATTATTTGCATAAAATCTCTCATAAACTTATTAACGAGAACCAAGTGATAGTTACCGAGGATTTGAGTACAATGAATTTGGTTAAAAACCATAGTTTGTCAAAAGCAATTTTAGACTGTGGATGGTATGAATTAACAAGACAATTATCCTATAAGGCGCAATGGTATGGTCGTAATTATATTAAGGTTGGAAAATATTTTGCTTCAAGCCAAATTTGTAGCTTTTGTGGATTTGTCAATAAAGAAGTAAAAAATCTTTCTATTAGGGCATGGAAATGCCCGTGTTGTCAATCAATACATGATAGAGATGTTAATGCGGCTATAAATATTCTAAATGAAGGAATAAAAACAATAGTCCATAAAACAAATACGGCAGGGAGTGTCGGAATTTACGCTTGTGGAGTTAGTAGGCTACGAGGACAGTGAAGCAAGAAGTTAATATTATAAAAAGATAGGAGCAATTCACAATGGCAAAGAATAACCGCCGAGCAAAGGAAAACGAAAAGAAGAACAAGCCTATGACTGAGAAGCAGAAGTATGACCTCGCAGTGCAGCATATGCTTGAGGACGCAAATCATAACCTTCTGCCGAAGTTTAAGCGATAACTTCTAAACATAATTAAATAGCAGGGAATGAGATTTTTTCTCCTTCTTTTGACATACCTTCTTTCTAACTCATTCCCTGTTATCATATGCGGATGTAGTTCAATAGTAGAATTTCAGTTTCCCAAACTGAGGACGCGGGGGCAGTACCCGTCATTCGCTCCACTGAAAATTAAAAGGACGATACTTATGCGTGAGACAAAGATTTCAAAACTGAATAATGAACAAAGAAAGCTGGTAGAAGAAAACCACAATCTAATTTATTCTTTTTTGAATAATCAAGCTCTAAGTATCAACGAATGGTATGATGTTTGTGCTATTGGATTGTGCAAAGCGGCATTAACTTTTAACGGCACAACAAAGTTTTCTACATTTGCTTACAAATGTATGCTTAATAGTGTGCGTAATGTAATGAGACGTAACAACTTGTTTAACGTAGAAACGCTTTCTTTAAGTACGGAGGTTTCTTCGGTTAGCGAAAAAGCGACATACGCTTTAGAAGAATTTATAGCTTCTAAACAAAATACTGAAGCTGAAGCGCTGGGGAAGATATGGGCAGAATGGTTTATCGAAAAACTACCGTTGACAACACTTAAAGTTTTACTTGGTAGAATTGAGAATAAAACGTGTCGAGAACTAAGTGAAGATACTGGTGTTTCTTTTAGTAGATGTTCTGCTGTTGTGAGAAATTTGCGAGATTATTATAAGCGCAATTCCAGATATGTAAAACGTTACAGTGATGATGACGCTGAAAGAAAAATTTATATCGAAAAAATTCTAAAAACACTTGACAAAATGAGATAAGTGTGATACAATAGATAATGTTAGGAGGTGATACCGATGGGTGTTAAGAGCAATATTAAGCATTTTTTCAGAGGTTTGTATGAAGCAAATCTTGAGATGCAGAAGAATATGCGCGGTGTAGACCGATATAATCTGCGGTAAGCAGTGGGGCAATTTGCCCCAATCAAATCTTCCATTAGCTCAGTTGGTAGAGCACCTGACTTTTAATCAGGAAGTCCGCAGTTCGAGCCTGCGATGGGAGACCAATACCTTCCGTACAAGGTAAATTTTTTGTATTAAGTGCAGAAAATAAAAATATACATTCCACACACTTCGTCTGGTACGGCAGACAAACAATTTAATAGACACGCTCAAACGTGTCGGCATAATTTCATATTTCTCTCCTGCGACCCGTCATCGTAGGAGAAATATAGCGGTGTAGCCAAGCGGTAAGGCAATGGACTTTGACTCCATGATTTCGTGCGTTCGAATCGCACCATCGCTACCAATGTTCCCCGTTTGTTAAGTTCACGCTGATTGCGGTTTAGCTCATGACTGTACTGCGATTCCCAGTGGAAAACAAGTCAAGTGCACATGACGTACCTTCAGGTCGCGGGGCGATTTGCGTTATTAGTTTAATGGTAGAACTTCAGATTTCCAATCTGACGGTGACGTTTCAACTACGTCATAGCGCTCCATATGCAAGACTGATGTAATTGGTAGCATAACAGTCTCCAAAACTGTTTGTTTAGGTTCGAAACCTAAGTCTTGTGCCAACCATATCTGTGCCATAGAAGGCTTCGTTCTTCATGGTTTTTCACCTCCATAATTCCCGACTCATCTTGCCATGTATGAGTCGGGAAATTCTTTTCTGATTTTTTGAAAAAAACTATTGACTTTTGGCGCGTGCCGTGATACAATAAGCACATCAAGAAACGAAGGAGAGATTTTGAATGACTAATATTAACGAGTATTACAAGGCTTCTCTGGTAGCTGATAAGAAGTCCGAAAACACCATCAAGAACTATCTGCTTTATGTAGATAAGATGTTGGCGTTCGTTAATAAGCCTGTCGAAGAAATCTCTTTCCTCGATTTGACCGCATGGAAAGCGTCTATCAGCAATCTGTCTACTGCTTCTATGAACATCCAGATTAGTGCAGTTAGGAATTACTTCAAGTTTCTGACTTCTGCCAAGGTTATCAATGAAAATCCTGCTCTTGACCTTACTTCTCCTAAGATTAAGAATAAGGAAAAGCATTATATCTCCGCAGAAGATGTAAGCAAGATGCTTCACAATTGCAAAAAGTTCAGAGATATTGCAGTTATTGCTCTGTATTGCTCTACCGGGCTTCGTTTTAGTGAACTGACTTCTATTACTTTTGAGGATTACAATAACATGATTGACAATCAGATTGTTATTCTCGGCAAGGGCGCGAAGGAGCGCACGATTTACGTCAACGAACAGGCAAAGGAAAGTATTGATAATTATATCAAGTTTGAGCGTGCAGATGGTGAATATCTATTTACTTCTGAGCGTGGCGAACATCTTGATAATAGCAATCTTAACAAGATGCTGAAGTTGACCGCAAAGCGTGCTGGTATTCCGTTTTGGAATGAAATCACTAATCATGCGCTTAGAGCGGGAGCGGCTACTATTGCTAATGCTAATGGCGTAGGTGTAGCAACTATTAGTGCAATGTTGGGGCATAATTCTATCGCTACCACCACCCGTTATATCAAGCATGAGCAGGCTCAGATTAACGAAGCTATGAAGGGACTGGTGTTCTAATGGGAAAGTACGACAAGTATAATAAGTATGATAAGTACGCTAATAAATATGACAAAACGGAGGTAAAAACAATGAACAAGAACAAAGCACCTGATGAAATTAAAGGCGTTTACATGATGGAAATTATCGGAAATGAAACCATCATTACTCCTGTGAGCTTTGAAGATGCAATGTATTTCTACAAGAAAAACCCCACAGGAAGTGAGACCTACAGGTGTCACCCAGACGATGAGTTTGACGCTGGTTTGGTACTGAACGATTACTTCCAGAAAAAGAGCAAAATTGATATTGACGAAGAGGTAATTGTTGTAGACTGTGGACAGTGTTACCCAGCGGCTCGTGATTGGATTGTTTTCTTTGCCAACGCACAGCGCGGATTGGGCAAAGAAGATTTAGCGAATGATATTCTTCTTAATTGGGGCGGGAGATTGTCAGATGATGCTTCTGGTGCATATACATATCGTGTTGTTGATTCTGCTGTTTTTGAACACAATAAGAGAGTCTATCTGATTGAAGGACAAAGTAATGAAATTTACAATAAGTTTTATCTTATTGGTCAAAAGGGTCTAAAGAAGGTGCAGTAATGGACAATTTTCAGACCGTACTAAAGGAAGAACTAACCAAGCGTTTCACCGAACAGCGTAACATTGGCATTCTTATTGGCTATTGTGCGGCGATGATTGCTTCTAAGCGCATCGCCAATAAAATGAATAAGAAGGACGCTATTGAATATTTCAACGCTGAAGCTGAACGTATTCAGAAGAAGCTGAGTATGGATAGCAAGACGCTTGAAGCAATGGATTCTATTGAAGATATTGTGGCAAATAAGGAATAATCGGGTTTGACCCGCTTATAATATTTATTTTCATTTATTTAATAAGGAGATTTATTTATGGAAACAACACTGAATAAAACTGATTTTGTATTTGCTTGTATGGGAACTGTAAGCGAGTTGAACCTTGAGCTGGTTGACGGTACACAGAAGATTAACCACGGTCAAGAAACCGTACCGTGTCAGGTAATTCGTGGCACTGTGGCGATTAAGACTAACAATCTGATTACCACTCTTCGTGCATACTTCCCTTCTGTCGGTTATGATGGCGGCGAAGCGCGTCAGTGGAATATGGCACAGTCTATGCTTGAGTGGAATCCAATGATTAACGGCAATTCCAATATTCCTGCTACTCGTGTTCGTATCAAGGGTGAAATTCAGCCAAATGATTACCCCTCCTATAAGGAGAAGAAGGCGGGTTATTCTCTGCGTTACAGCATTCGTTCCGCTTCTACTAACGTACCAGACGATGCAGAAGATTTCTTTAACATCAATCTAAAGAACGGCTTTGTAACCAAGGTTGCTCCTGAGGTTGTGAATGATGAGGAAACTGGTCGAGCGCTGATTAAGATGCTCGGTGTTACCTATAATGGTGAGGTATTCCCGATTGAGATTACCACTGACGAAGATGCTGGTGAACTTATTCTTGAAGGTGACAGTGATTTTGACGCTTTTGAGCCAGCACAGACTCGTTCTAATCTAAAGATGGAACTTGTTAATGCTATGGGTCAGCAGGTCGAAGTTAAGAAGCCTATTAAGGGTCGTGTTATTGGTAAGAAGGCACGTACTGGCGATGACCCGTCTGAGAACAATGGCTCTATGTATCGTAGCGTTATGGTTCTGCGTGAGATTGACCCAATGCAGGTCGAAGAGCCAGAAGAAAAGACCTATACTGATGACGAGGGCAACGAAGTCGCTATTGAAACTATGTGGCTTGACCCAGAAACTATCAAGGCGGCACTGAAGGTACGCAAGGAAAAGATTGAAGAAATCGAAGCCGAAGCAATTAAGGGCAAGCCACAGCAGAATAATGGCGCTACTACTGGCAATTCTGCGTTTAACAATAGCAAGGCTCGCGCCAAGGCAAAGGCATCTGCGTCTACTCAGAAGAAGAAGCCGATTGCCGACCCAGTACCAGATGGCGACCCATACGATATTGACAACATTGATTTTTAATCAAGGAGTGAAATCCAATGGCTAAGATTGACATTTTCGCGCCACAAGAGAAGAGCATGGTTTCTTCTCTTGCTGGTGTTAAGATTACTATTGCAGGTAGTAGTGATGGTGGTAAGACGTTTCAAGCAACACGTTTTCCAAAGCCACTGCTACTAATGGCTGAATCAGGTGGTGCGGCTCGTCCTGTGCCAAAGTTCCCTGTTCCAGATTGGCAGACGTTTACCACTATTGTTAAACAGCTTGTAGCTGACCCAGTTAAAACGCTGGAAGTTTACCAGACTATTATCATTGATACCACTGAAGAGCTTGTAGCACGTGCCGAAGAAGCTGTAGCAAGACGTTTTGGTGTTACTGAAGTTGGTATGGTACAGTCTGCTGACCCAAAGAACAATCCAAACGGCTATTCTGTTGCTCGTGCAATGTTTAAGCAACAGATTAACCTATTAACTTCTATTGGTCTAACCGTTATTTTCATTACTCACGTTGAGCAAGTAGAAGTAACTGACCCCTTTACTGGTGAAAAGTATACTAAGACTTATCCTTACAACTACTCTAAGGAAAAGGGTAGCACACGTTTTGTTATCAATCTGTGCGATTTCGTTGTAACCACTGTACCAATGGGTGTTGACCCAGAAACACAAAAGACCATTTACTCTAAGGCAATCTGCAAGGAAACGCATACAGTATTTGCACGTTCTCGCTTTACTCAGATGCAGACTTATATTGAGAAGTTTACTGCGGAAAATCTGATTGAAGCGATTGAAACCGCTATTAAGAAGGAAGCAGAGAACGAAGGCGCTGGTCTGGTAGATTACAAGAATGTAGATTTCAACTTCACTAAGGACGATTATATCTCTATGATTCAGCCGTATTTTATCAAGCTACACAAGCTGTACCCTGATTATGTTCAGCAAGTTGTAGCCGATAATCTGGGCGAAGGTCGTAAGGTATCTACTGCTACTGATGATGAAATTCAAGAACTGGCGAATATCTATTCTGATTTTACATCTTTCTGTTGTGACCGAGGAATTGTCGTAGAAGATTAAAAATTTTCTTGACAAATTGATGAATATATGATACAATAAGACCGTAGTTAGCAATAACTGCGGTCTTTGTATTGGAGGTGAACAAAATGATTTGTGATGTATGTGGAGCAAATATCCCCAGAGGTCAGCGATATAACGGTAAGCGTTATAAAACGAACCATTTTTGCAGTCAAGACTGCTATGACGCATACTTACTTGCCAAGGCAGAAGAACGTCAAATTCAAGACGAAACCAAAGCAAAAGCGCGTGAGGAAAAAGCACGACAAAAGCGTGAAGAAAAGCAACGCCAGAAAGATATGCGAGATAATGGTGATGGCGAATATCGCAAATTCTTGGATTTGCTTAACGTAACATATCCAGAAGATTGCCGCAACTTCCCATTGTGGCAGCGTCAAGCTGCCAACTATATGGAGAAATTTGGTCTTGATTATTCTCAACTTCGTGGTATAATAGTATATGCACTAATGTACGACAATCATCAGTTCGACCCGAAGATTAGCTTAACACAATTTTTCCCTCGATATATTGAACCGTTTTATCAGTTCATGGAAAAGCTGAAAGCAAATAAGACGTTTGTTCTACCCGAAGAAGAAATCGTAGAAGTTGGGCGAGATGGAAACCGAACTAACTACAATGTGAAGGCAGTTGATTTTTAGCATGACAGAAATGGCAAAGTGGTTTATCTTAGCCATTGCTATTGCTTTTTTAATAGCGATAAATGACAAAACAGATTGGGGCTGATTCCGATGGAACTTTATGATGTGAATCTTGCATCGTTGATGCTTGGTAGTTTAATGAAGCGACCGCAGTTGCTATCATTGCCAGAATATCCGTTAGATAAAGCTACGTTCGCCCCTTCAAATTTTCATCAAGTTATCTTTGTATGTATTGCAAAGTTGGCAAGAAGTGGCGTAGGTGAAGTTACAGAAGTTGAAATTGAATCTGTACTTCAGAACCATGTACCACAGATGGAGATTTGTCGAGATAACAATTACCTTGACTTTATTTACACAGTAAAGGAACTGGCGAACCCAGATAATTATGAGTATTATTATTCTGTAATTCGCAAATTTGCTCTGCTAAGAGAACTTGATGAACAAGGCGTGGACATTAAAGAATTTTATGATACGCTTGGTAATGAATCCGATGAACGCGCAAAGCTGGAAAAGCTGACTATCGAGCAGATTCTTAATGCTGTTGAGTATAAAGCAAATAGCCTAAGAACGAAGTACGATAGTAAGTATGTGCGTGAAGAAATGACAGTAGGCGAAGATATTGAAGGATTGCTTGCTGAATTTGATGAGAAGCCGTCTTATGGTGCGTTCTTGTTTTCACCTTATCAAACGGAATTGGCGCATGGATTTAACCGTGGGCACTTGTTTATGCGGTCTTGCCCGAGTTCCGTGGGAAAAACTCGTATGGCAGTAGCCGACATTTGTGGTCTTTGTGTAGACCAATATTGGGATGATGAAGCGCAAGATTTTGTGGTCAATTCCAATTATCAAGGTGCAGGATTCTTTATCCATACCGAGTTGGCACAGCGCACAGAGATGCAACCTATGTTTCTTGCGTGTGTAGCTAATGTACCGTCAAACACAATCACTATGGGTAACTGTACCGAAGAAGAACGCAAGCGAGTAATCAAAGCCGCAGAAATTATCAAGAACTGTGACCTTAGATTGATTGATATGCCAGATTTTACTTCGGCTAATATCGACCGTAAGATTAAAGAATGTGTAGAAGGCTATGGTGCGGTGTATGGTTGTTTCGACTATATGATGCTTAACAGCGCATTGTCTATGGAGTATCGTGCAAATACAGGCGTACAAGCGCGTGAAGATATGGCGCTACGAGGACTGGCAACAGACCTTAAAGCGTATGCAGAAAAGTATAATGTTGGCTTGCTTACAATGACACAAACCAACGGAGCAGAAAAGCAATTAGACTTCCCTGACGAAAGCTGTATTTCTTCTTCTAAGGCTTCACGAACTAAGGTTGACTTTGGATGTGTTGTATTAGCCGCCAAAGACAGACCAAAGGAAATGAAGCTGGTAGAGCCATTTATTAAACACCAAAAAGAAAAGGGGCTAAACAACACGCTTGTTCCCAATCGTATTACATATATTCATAAGTCACGATTTGGCGAATATCAAGACCGTAAACTCAAGATATTCCATTATTTTGATATGGGTACTATGCGTAATACTGATTTCTTTGTATGCGATTCTTACAATAAATTTGTATCAATCCCAAAGCCTAAGTTAAAGTGAGGATTTTCCTCATAACATAAATTAAAGGAGGACATTATATGTCTAATTTAGTAAACTTTGTTTCCACTTGGGGGGGGCATACGGCTTAATGCTGTAAGCAACGAGGAGGTGATTGCATGAATGCAATTATCTCTGGCAAAATGGAGAAGCAAGCTGGTAGTATGGTGTTTAAGACGGTACGTAGCTTGGCATTATTTTCAGAACGAGATGCTTGGGCAGATGTTTCTGATATACAAGACCCATATTTACGATTGATAAACAAACAAGGTAAGATTGTTATTGTTTATATACCTATGCTTCTGAGGTTCACAGGAGATTATACTACATATATGCAATCAAAAAGTAATGTAGCGACTTCTGAACTATTTCAGATATATTATAATCCTCCGCAAGTTCATGTATATATTGTAGGTGCTAATTATACCATAACAGACCATTTCTCAAGTTATGAACTTGGCACACTTGAAATCTCGTAAAAATTTTTTATAAATAATGTTGACATATCTCCTTTCTTGTGATATACTCTTATCATAAAGAAAGGAGATTTTTTATTATGAAATGTGTTTACATTGGTAAAAACAAACCGTTATTTGGTACGATTGGCGAAATGATGACAGACACTTTTGGAAATCGTCGTTTCGTTGCCTTGGATGGTATTGCTTATTATCTTGATGAAAGAGATATGGTGAAAGCTGATTATTTTATCGAGATGTGTAATATTTGGCTTCATAAATCCATACTCATGTGGGAAAGTAAGAATAGTCCTTTTTGTACCAACCCTTCCATTTTTGAGAAAGTTGAATTTGACGAAAATTTCGATGAAGCAATGTTTTGGACTAAAGACGATACTTGGAGTAGGGCTATTGATTTTAAGGGCGCTACTTGGGTGATTTGCAATAAAACCAAAACATCTATGTATGCACAGCGTCTTGACCAGTTTTTAAGAGAAAGTTTTCATGAAAATCCCCAAGACCTTGACGATGAATAAATAAATAATAATATAATTATCAGAGGTGATATTATGGAATATAAAGACAAAGTAATTAACGTTGATGCTTATGGCGTAAACTTTGGAAAAATGTTTAATTATCTTTGTGCAGACCCTATGAAAGAAGATACCATGTGCTATGTACAAGATATGGATGGTGTTGTAAACCATATTAACAACAAATACATTCTTTCCACTGATGATTTTACTGATAAGTGTAATAAAATTCTCAGAGATTGTAAAATTGGTTTTTTACCTTGTGTTGACGGTGATGTTTATTGGCTTGAAGATATCTTCAGTCATACGAGATTTGTGACCGCTTTAGAAGATTTTGTTGTATTTGGACAAAATGGTAATTGTTTGCGTTTATACACAGCCAATTATACTGTTTGGGTGCAAGACGATTATAGCAAAGAAGAAATTATTGATTATCTAAAGGAGAAATTTGCATGAGTGAATTTAATGTTGGCGATGAAGTAATGATGATAGTTAAAGAACCTCATGAGTATTGTCCAAAAAAATTTCCTGCAAAGGGCAGTATTGGTGTCGTGGTTCAGTGTACGTTTAATGGTGAAGTTGCTCTTATTGATTGGGGTCAAGATTCGGGAGTAGACTGGAATATTTCTGAAGATAAATATGCTTGGTGGTGTACCGCAAATAAATTGGAAAAAGTTAATGCAAATACACAAGTAAATACGCAAAAGGAAGTTTGTAATATGAGTAAATTTAATGTTGGTGACAAGGTTGTGTTTATCAATGGTGACAAGCATATATCAGATTGTGAATTTTACCCTGCCGTTGGTACTGCTGGTACTGTAAAAAAGATTGGTGAAGGAGATTTACTTATTGATTGGGGCGATGCTGAAGGTGTTGGTATTGGTTTAAACGGCGCAAAGTCATGGTGGTGTATGGAAGATGATGTTAATCCGTATATTCAAGAAAGCAATTACACCGATAATGAAGTATGGGAAATGCTGAAGCCAAAGATGCGACAGCTTGTTCCAGCCTATATTGAAAATCTTGATATGTATTCTCCTATTGTCAAGAACATGGTTGTTGCCGCTTATCGTTCTGGTTATGGTCGTGCTACCAAGGGTCGTAGCTTTATGATTAAGCCGAAGGCAGACGAGAAGCCGAGCATTGAAAAGTTGATTGATGATGTACTTGGTGGCAAGATGATTGTTACGATTTATACAGACCTTGACGATAGTTATTCGGTATCTAAATTTGACCACGCTTTTCATACCGAACAAGGTATGGAAATTCACAGCAATACTATTTATGATTCCGATGGTAATGTGTGGGCTGATGGATTTGATATTATCAATGACCCAGACTGTGAAATGTATGTAGCTATTCCGTTTAGTGAAGCGGTAGAACCGTTTAGAAGTGATTCTATCAAGGCACTGTATTGTGGAGCTGAATACTTAATTAAGTCGTGGGCGATTGGTGAGTTTAATGGTTTCACACGCTTTGGTGATATAATGTGTGCGTTTGTGAAGTTCAAGTGCGAAGATAGTAATTCGCAGTTCTGTCCAGAAATTCGCAACCCTAACTTCAAAGCTCTTGTTCCGATTTGTGATTATCTTCGTGTAAATGGTGTGAACGTATGAAGGTACGCCCACTCTTAAATAAAGTTACAGGAGATTTCATTCGTGAATATCTTGTCGCTTGTGGTGTAAATGAAGATGAGGTCGAGCATTATATCGACCTCTCTGGCAATAGCGATGTAGCTTATTGCTATGATTACGCTGGCGATTATCCTAACATTGATGTTGCTTGTGCTGAGATTAAGACAGCGGTTGAAAAAGGCGAAAAGATTGCAATTTGCGTTGATTCCGATGTCGATGGTCAGTGTTCAAGCGCAATAATATACAAATTTCTAAAAGAATACCTTGACGTTCTTCAAGACAATCTTATTGTTTTTCATCACGAAGGCAAGGCTCATGGACTCAGAGCACCAGACGAAAACATGGTACAACAAGTCATTGATTCTGACGCAAAACTATTGATTGTTCCTGACGCTGGCAGTTTCGACAATGAGCCTTGTATGGTGCTGAAGGAAAATGGCGTACAGACCATCGTGTGTGACCATCACGAAACTACGCCCACAAGCAATAACTATGCCACAGTGGTTAATCATCATCTTGGTAACGGATTAAATACGGCTTTGTCAGGCACAGGTGTTACCTTTAAGCTGATTGAACGATATTGTCAGTTATATCTTCCAAAAGAAATGATTCAATTCATTTATAATGAGTACACGCCATTTGTAGCTGTTAGCTTAATTAGTGATGTATGTAATATGACAACTCTTGAGAATCGAGCGTTCTTTGTAGTTGGTATCAACAATCTTATCTATGCTAAAGACTTGAACGAACTTGTGCAGACGTTAAATTATAAGGGCGAAACAGACCCGCACGGCTTTTCATTCGGTTGTATTCCACCAATCAATGCTCTATGCCGTAGCAATGACCAAGAAGGCAAGCGCATTTTCTTTGAATCGCTTGTTGGCGAATGTGATATGGCAGGTGGTATTGCCGTTCTTCGTAAGGCTGTAAACGAACAGCGCAAGGCTGTAGATGAGATTATGTCTAAGGTCAGCGAAGATATGGATAATAAGCATAAAGTCACTGTTGGATTTATCGAGAACGAACAAGCTAACTATGCTGGGCTGGTAGCGAATAAGATGTTATCGCTTGTGAATAAACCATCTTTTATCTTGCGTCCAGTCAATACAACACAATATTCTGGTAGTATGCGTTCACCTTTTCCTATTGCAAGTATCATCAATGAATCACGACTTGCTAAGGCTGAAGGTCACGAGTGTGCTTCTGGCTTAATCATGCCTAAAACCAATCTAAAAAAACTTCTAAAATATCTTGACGCGCACTTGACAAATGATGTGATTTGTGATACAATAGACGTTACAGCAAAGTTGTCTCCACAACAAATCAATCTTCCGCTCTGTATGAACTGTGAAGAATATAAAGATATGTGGGGTAGCGCAGGTAGTGGCGTTGTTGAGCCAGTATTCTATGTTAAGTTTACTTGTTATCAGAGCTGGGTTCGTCTATTTAGAAAGAAAACAACTACAGGTAAAATCAGTGCTTATGGCGTAGATTTTATCAAGTTTAGGCTCAGTGAAGAGCAATGCGCTGAATGGGAAAAGTATGACAAGTTTACATTTGAAGCAATAGTAACCCTTTGTACAAACGAATGGAACGGTCGTTACTATCCCCAAGCTATGATTCAACAGTATGAGATTACGCCTAAGAGCAAGGTTAAGTCACTTGCTGATGATGACGATTGGAGAGATTTATTTTGAACGAATATAGACACTTTCAAACTGTGCGTGTAAATGAATATACACAGCTTGATATTATCCCTATTGAAAGCATTGACGAAGTTCGATTTGTTAAGCTGGCAGAGCCGACTGAAATGCTTGAACATTATTATAATCGTGCCGAGAAGAAGCCAAACATTATAGTCAATGGTGGTTTGTTCAACATGAAGTCTGGACATAATGTTATGTCATTCGTTTCCATGTACGAAGAGCAGAATTATAAGAACAACTTTGAAGGCATGGGCACGGTATGGAATGGTGCACAGACTCTTATCTATGGCAAGGATGCAAACCATGAATGGCGTGACTTCATGACAGCTTATCCCATGCTTATCATCAATGGGAAAGCTAATAAGGACTATGGAAACGCCAAGACTCTTAATTACAAGACGGCTCGTACTGCCGTTGGCGTTACCGAAACTGGCAATGTTCTTGTACTGACCGTAGATAAGCCCGGTATGACTTTTGAGCAAATGACTGCAATTTTCCTGCAATATCATGCAGTTTATGCTATGAATCTTGATGGCGGTGGCAGTGTAAGAAAGCTACACAATGGTGTAGTTGTAAACAATCCTTCTGAAAATCGCAAGGTCGATAACGCATTTTGTGTTTATCTGAAGAAAGACCCTCTGGCGATGTATGAAGATAAAGATAATGTTGATGATTGGGCGCGTGATGCCGTTGAAATCGTAACAAAGTATGGCATTATGCAAGGCGATAATCACGGTAAGTTCAACCCTACCAAGCAAGTAACAAGACAAGAACTTGCTATTGCCATGAGTAATATGATTTCTAAGATTCAAACCTCTGCTTTTATGTGAGGTTAAAATAATTATTAAAGGAGGATTTGGTCTATGATCTACCAAACCATTGTTTCACTTGGGGGGGGCTTACGTTGACAGCGTAAGTAAGTCCTCCCATAGTTCACCTCGCGAAAGTGGGGTGATTGCATGAATGCGATTATAGCTGGTAAGCAAGAAAAAGTTGCTGGTAGCATGGTGTTTAAGAAGAAAAGAGACTTAATAAATTCTTGGGCAGATAGTGCTCACAATGATATAACCATAGAAGAATTTAATAGTTGCTATTTATATCTTAAAGATAAAAACGGAAATATTTCTATGGGTAAAATTTCTACGATGACTTCTAATAATTCTACTCGTCGTTTTTCAACTCAAGTTTTTACTGGTGATTATAAAACCGTCTATAGCTTTTTTGTTGAAGAAGATGATAAAACTATTTTATATTGTGATACAGGTAGTGGTTCGCAAGGTGGTAGTGACGTTTATCTGAGTGTTTATGCTATCGGCACTCTTGAAATCGCTTAAATAAAAATTTCATAAGTTTTTCTTGACAATCTCCTTTTCTTGTGATACAATGATAACATCATAAGGAAAGGAGATTTTACTATGGAATTTAAGAGATTTGATATTGTAAGAACCAAGGACAATGTTGTATTAGACGACCTTTATCTTAGGGGCGGAATGGAATTTACTGTTGTAAGATACGTAGAAAACACCATTTGTTGTATCGCAAGAGGCGAAGATAAAATGCAATACTTCCGTCCCGAACAGCTTGAATTAGTTAGCCGTGCCAACCCTCCTATTAGAGAATTTAACGGATTTACGGAAGATGAAGTTTGGAATTTTCTTGAACCTAAAGTAAAAGACTTTATCGGTGAAACCTATATTCGTCCAGTAGAAAGAGAAATGCTTATTGCAATTTATCGAGCTGGGTATAACAGAGGAAGAAAGAATAAACCGTTTGTTGGTGGAAATGTAAAGGAGAATAACCATGCTTAAAGTTGGCGATAATGTAGTAATGGTGGATAAGGAAAAGCACGCTATGTTTCCAACGATTTATCCTCCTTACGGCACTACGGGTGTAATCATGGATATTGACGAAACAGATAAAAATTATATCTATGAGATTCAATGGGAAAAAGGTACTACTTCGAGTGATGACCGTTGGTGGATTTACGAAGATGGAGTTAAATTATTCATAGAATGCACCACCGATGAAGAAGTATGGGAAATGTTGAAGCCAAAAATGGAGCGGATTGTTACTATTTTAGCAGATGTTGATAATTTTCACGATGAAGTAAAGAACATGGTTGTTGCCGCTTATCGTTCTGGTTATGGTCGTGCAATAAAGGGCAGACCGTTTAAGATTAAGCCTAAGAATACAGTTAAAAATTGATTCTTGATAAATCAACGTTCTTATGATACATTAGCACATAAGAACATTGTTCATCAAAAGGAGGAAATTTATGAAACGAAAACTGATATGCGCACTATTTACAACAGTCAGTCTGTATTATACTATTAACGATTTTATGAACGCAAAATTGTTATTGGGCATATTCTGGTGGTTTATGCTTGTGTGTTGGTTTGTTGTTGATGTGATGTGTTTTTTGGAAGGAAATGAAAATGACGATTTATGAAAAGCATATGGGAGTAAGAACAATTCATGGTGATGGTATTATTACAAGTATTGACCTAATGACCAAGCCTGTTATCACGTATACGGTTTGTCTTTCAAATGGTCGAGAAATCACCCTTACCGAACAGCAAGCCAAGCCACATATCGACCCTAAGTTTCTTGTTAATCATGGCAAGCTAATTGCCAGCGAGAGTACCACAAGCGCATGGGGTGATACACACAATATTTTCACCTATGAACTTAATGGCGAGATTTGGTATTATTCTTATTTTATTGATAAGGATGGTATTAAACACATTAAATCACTATCAAAGATTGGAGAAATTACAGAATGACACTTTGGATGTTTGCTTTAGTTTATCTTTTTGTTGGATGTGTGAGAACGGCTTATATGTTAGCTGACAGCGCAGTAAAAGATGAACCAAAAGAAGTTAAAGTAACAGCTCAAGAAATCGGTTTTAATGTTATTTTCTGGGGAATAAACGTATTAACTATATTCCTTGGAAATCTTATTATTACCGTATATAACTTTGGAGGCGATGACGAATGATTTATCTTGATAGCGCGGCTACTACTTTCCCCAAGCACCCAACTTATAGTTGTGCTTGGTTGAATGCTAATACGCCTTATGGCGCAAAAATGCGTGAAATGCTGACTGAAGCAGAAAACAACGTAAAACATTCACTTGGCGTAAGTTCTGGCAAGGTTGTGTTTGGCGGTACGGCAAGTGTAATGTTCAAGTATCTATTTGATAAGATTGACGATGCTTGGAGCGATTCTATGAGTGACGCTGATGAAGATGGAAGTAAAGAAGATAAAATTAAATGGCATTCATTGTTTTCTTCGCCCTATGAGCATGAATGTATCGCTAATGGCGGAAAAGGTATCTATGTTTGCAATATTGACGAACTGAAAGACAAAGATATTATAAAGGATAAGATGTGGCGTAATAATTGTATTCCTATTACATTCTGTCAACTTGTTTCTAATATCACTGGTGAAGTATTTCCTGTTGCTGATATTGGTACTGTGACACGAGAACTTAACGGCTTCTTTGTTTGTGATATGACTGCAAGCATTGGCAAATATGACATTCCAAAGCATCTTGAAAATTTCTGTGATTGTGTTATTGCAAGCGCTCACAAATTTCATGGCAAAAAGGGTCAAGGTTTCATCTGGGTAAGTGACCGATTTAATGAATGGTTGAATGGTATTGATTATATTGGTACTCCTGACGTTAGCGGTGCGGCAAATACAGCTTATGCGCTTATGCGTGCTGTGGTACACTATTACTATCGTCATCCACCAGCATGGGATAATGCTGTTAGAGATGCGCTATTTAAGCAAGGTGTTAAGCATAGTGTAATATGTCTGTTTGGTGCAGAAGATTGTGTCCGTGACATTGTGTGCCTTCGTATCTACGGTGTGTACGCTGACGCATTACAGAATTTTCTTGCAAGTAAAGAGATTTATATTGGCGTAGGGCATAGTTCATGTGAAGATGGTAAAGGACGATATCGTGTACTAATGCACGCTGGTTATTCTGAAAAAGAAGCAAGTGAATGTATTCGCCTAAGTTTTGACGGCGGCGTTCATCGTACCACACAAAACGAGATTGACGAGTTTGCCAAGGCAGTAAAGGAATTTATTGTAACTTATGGTATTTCACAAGAAGAACAGGAGGATAAAAATGAAGGTAATTAAGCACGGTAATACTAAGAGTACCGCACGCGAAATTGTAACAAAGCGTGCAACTTGTCCTAATTGCGGTTGTGAATTTGAATATGGTAGTGATGAAACGTGGCACAATGAATATAACCAAACGTATGTGCTTTGCCCCGAGTGTAGCGGGCATTGCATGGAAGAAGAAGAAATTTCACTAAGCAATCCACCGCATTTTCCAGAAAATTTTTATGACTTTAATGGTGGTGTTCCGCAGAGTGACCAAGACATTAACGATTGGATTCGTGAAGCCACTGATTATTTTCGTACTCATCCAGAAGAACCACTAAAGTTCATTGCTTGTGGTAATTCTATCCTAATCGCGCTGAATATGGACGATGGGATTCACTTCCATGTAGCTAAAGGATATTATGTAGCAGACATCGAGTAAGTAAAGGAGACGGGCTGATATGGCTAAGATAAACACTAAGGCTCTGAAAGCCCGATTGACCATTGAAGATTATAAGAAGATAATGAAGTCGTTAGACATTCCTATCTTCACAGAAAACAAAAGCCAAATAATATATTACTCTGGCGATAAGAACGTGGACGCTTTACGAGGTTCGCCTAAACTCTACCTATATAAAGACACAGGCGTATTTTGTGGCTATTCTTCTGGCAGAAATTATGATATTATTTCACTAACACAAACACGATTATCTCTGCTAAAACAACCTTGTTCTTTCGTAGACGCAGTAAATTACATTCTTGATGTTACTGGTATTGAATCTTCTCAAGTTCAGCGTATAGCCAATCCTAATCTTACGGACTGGTCTGGACTTGAGAAGTTCATTACAGTACGAAATGGCGGCAGTCTATTACCGACTTATGACACTTCTATTCTTGACGCTATACCCAACGTGCCGTGTCAAGCATGGGTAGATGAGGGTATAAGCGAAGAAACGCAAGCCTTGTTTCGTATTGGTTGGTATGGGCGAGAATGGGGAACAACCATTCCTGTGTTCAATGAAAATTATGACTTGGTAGGGATTCGTTGTAGATATTGGGGTGAAAATGCAATAAATGGTAAATATCGACCTTTACAATTGCTGGATGGCACTATCTATAAGTTCCCTACTAACGCAGTGCTATATGGATTGGCGCAGAACCAATATGAAATAGAACGTACTGGTACTGTAATGATTGCCGAAAGCGAGAAAGCTGTGCTTAAATTGCATAGTTTTCTTGGTTCACAGTCAACGGCAGTCGCTATGTTTGGCTCACAGCTTGGTTTACAGCGTAGAAATCAACTGTTAAAGTTGGGCGTTAATCATGTTGTGCTTATTGTTGACAATGATGCTACTGGCGGTACAGATGCAGAGTTTGAGCAATGGAACAACAAGATTATAAAGCAAGCTGAACTATGGTCTGGTCTTGCACAAGTTGACGTTGTATGGGACAGCTTGGGTCTGCTTGAGTGTAAGGAAAATGCAGTAGACCGCGATTTTCTGACATGGCAAAAGCTGTATGAAGCGCGGACGATTGATATTCTAAATAATTAACAAATTATTTACAATTTATCTCTTGACAAGTGTGTAAGGATGTGGTATAATGCTAATATTAAAGGCGAGAGATTCGCCAAATTTTAGCAAAAGGAAGTGATTGAATGGGTTATGGAGCAATAACAGGACAAAGTTATGTTTTTCCTGTTCCAATCCCAGACGGCGGCACTGGCGCAACAACTGCTCAAGGTGCACGACAAAACCTTGAAGTGGGTAAGACCGTTTTTGGTACTGCTACTTTCTATTCTGGTAGTTGGTCATCCAGCGGCGGTGTGTATCAGCAAACACAAACAATTAACGGTCTTGCTACTAATATGCGCTATCAACCGATTATTTATCTTCTACCGAGTTCTGATGCAACAGCGGCGGCTAATCAGAAAACCGCATTTGCGTTACTTGCAGACTACGGCACAACAGGCACAAATACCTTGACTCTAAAAACTTCTGGCTCTACATGGCCTTCAGTAGATTTTACTGTTCAAGTAGTAGGTGAGGTAGTTTAATGAAGCTAATTACTAATAAGAAAACATATAAAAATGTAGAAGGTATCATCAATTCTGAGCGTTGCTATATTACGCTTGACAAGGTTCATGACATTGAACTTGGTGATACAATTCGATTTGTTACCGATATTGACGAAGAACTTTGTACGCTGAAGAAGGAAGATTACAAGGTTTGGGAATGCGTAGGCAATACAGTTCACTGGGACAAAGAAGAAGCTCCTGCACCTTATGAGCCGACTATTGAAGAACTGCGTAGTCAGACCATCAATTCTCTTAACAATTCAGTTGAGCAGACTATCTACGTTGGCGTTGATGTTAAGACTTCTTATGGTGATGAGCATTTCAGCCTAACAGCGAACGACCAAGCTAACATCGGCAACATCTTTAATGCAGTTGTTATGGGCGTTGAAGAATTTCCTTATCACGCTGACGGTAAGGAATGTGTAATTTATCCAAAGGCTGATATTGTATCGCTTTACGTGAGTATGCAAACGCTTATCACTAAGCTAACCACTCACGGCAACCTGCTAAAGCAATATGTAAATAGCTGTGAAGATAAGGACGCTGTTAAGGCGATTACCCTTGCAACTGAACTAACTGGTAAGCTGGCAGAGCAAGAAGTCAAGGTACTGGCTTCTGCAAAGGCTCAGATGGACGCTATGCTTGCTAAGTTGACTTAAAGCTATGAAGCATAAATTAAATTCAATACTTGTTCATGCGCTATTTGGCGTGATGGGCGGGTGCGCTTATTTCTTGATAGAAACCATCTGGAAAGGCAAACCAACCAACTGGACTATGGCGGTTCTCGGCGGCTTATGTTTCGTCATTGTAGGACTGCTAAACGAAGGCAAACACCAATTCAAGCAATGGCAACAAGTAGTAATTGGAACTGTGATTATCACGGTTCTTGAAGGAATGACTGGTGTAGTGCTGAATAACATCTTGCACATGGGTGTGTGGGATTATAGCCACTTACCGTTTACCTTCTTTTTTGGTCAGTGCAATCTATTCTTCTGTTTTGCGTGGGCATTACTATCATTCGTTGCAATTCATTTAGAAGATAAGATGCACGAAATCGTAGATAATATGTAAGGAGAATTTACATGAAAACTAAAACTCTCATTCACTTGAGGGGGGCATAGGGTAAGTCCTGTGCTTATGGGTGCTTGCCTTTCTGAGCAACAGGAGGTGAGCGTGCTTTGAATGGAATTATACAGAAGATTGCCGAAGAAAAAAATATTGCCTCTTTTTTAGGGGATAATGTTCTTGCCGTATATACTGCTTGTGACCAAGGTGAAAACAACAATACATTAGATTTAGTTAATTCATCATTAGCTTCTTTTTCTGAGTATTTTGTATTATGTTTCGTGGGACAAAATCCGAGTTGGACACAATACACAGGAATGGCTATAAACATTTATAAAATTGTTAATAATTCTTCGGTAATTTTGGCTCATAGCTATAAGCGTACCAGCATATACGGAAGAACTTTTAGAATTGATTTATCAGGTACAGTTGTTTCTGGATGGGCGGGAGATACCAGTTATTTAGATGACAGAATGAATGTTCTTGGTATCTGGCTAAAATCCATTTAACTTTCCATTCTCAATGTTGCTCAAAATTAAACAAAGGAGAACAAATTATGAACCTTCGCTTTAACTTGGGGGGGCGTTCTTCTGATTGCGTAACAGCAATCATTAACGCCTTTCCTTTGAGCAACAGGATTGGCAACCTCCGAAAGGAGGTCTTGTGATGAATGGTATAGTAACTGGCAAGATTGAAAAGATTGCTGGTAGTATGGTGTTTAAGAGTGAACAGTCGGTTGATTTAAGTCATTCAAATTTTACTTTTGACTATAATGCTTTGAAGTATATTCGTATTATAGATAAAAGTAATAATATTACTTTAATTTGCGTGAAAAACTTCGTAATTTCGAGAGATGACGAAAAGCATATAACACTGGATTTACAGGTAAGCGATTATGTTATTGACAACATTTATTGTAGCCTGTGGCAAGGTACTTGTACGGTTCGAACTAATTCTGCTTCACGTTTCATTCCTTTTAGCGAATGTATGAACTCATTAGAACTTGGCACTCTCGAAATCACCTAACCTTCCATCACACACGTTGCTCAATTAAATATAAGGAGTGATACCATGCGTATCAAGTTTTCTCTGAGCGAACTTATGCTTCACTTGGGGGGGGCAATAACCTCCTAATAGGGCGAAAGTCCTTTTTGAGCAATGTTAGTCACCGAAAGCAGGTGACTGTATGAATGGGATTGTAACAGGTAAGATTGAAGAAAAGCAAAGTATAAGTGATACTGTACCCACAAGCATAGAAAGACCTGCGATTGATAAAACAAATTCCCCTTTTGATATATCTAAATTAAGGTGTATTAGAACATATATAAGTTCGCACGGGTGTTATGAAATATATCCACAAAGAAAGTATATTATATATCTTCCTCAACCTGTTAATTGGGAAGATAGAAAAATAATTACTGATACCGTTTATACTTTTTATTCTCCTGCTACTTCAGCTTCTGCTTTATACACAGTTGATTTTTCGGCAATGACACTGACCTATGTAGGAACAAATATCGCTGTTTTCATTTACTGGTAATTCCCTTCACATTGCTCAACTAAAACTACACAAAAGGAGAACATTTATGTTTAACATTCAGTCAACCCTGACTTCGGTTGGGGGGGGCAATGCGTTAGCATTCTCCTAAACTTTAATTTGAGCAATGGAACAGCACTAAAGAAAGTTGGTGCTGTTGGATGAATGGAATTGTAACAGGTAAAGTTGAAGTGCCAAGTGGAAGTCTGGTTTGGAAACCTTCTATGACTTATAATTTTCCATCGCAAGAAAATCAGGATGTAGAAGTAAAAATTGGAAATCTTGGCGCACAAGTAACTTCTGTAGTAAAAATTATACCTTTAGATTTTTATAATAATCCTTTGCAACCTGATTTGTATATACCTATTGGTAGAATCCCAGATACTTCTAATGCCAAGACGGGTTTAGGCTTTAGTATAAGTCAGTGGGGTTATTCTCAAGAAATCAAAGTCTACGTGGCTTATCATTATTACAATTCTGGTGATGATTATTATTTGCGTTTTAGAGGATATAATAATTATGTCTATCCTTCAGACTATCTTAAAGGTTTTGAGATAGGCACTCTATCTTAACCCTTCCCATTGCTCAAATTACAAACAACACATAACAAAGGAGACACAAAAATGTGTATTTGTAAGTCAACCTCAGTTTCAACTGGGGGGGGCATAGTCTCCCGCTAAATTATTTGAGCAATGAGAAGTATGCACCGAAAGAAGGTGCGCAAGAGTGAATGGTATTGTGACTGGTAAGCAAGAGAAACAGGCTGGAAGTATGGTGTGGAAAACAATTATTTCTATGAGTGCTACTCACACAGGTTCGCTTACAATGAGCGTAAATGACAGTAAGTATCTATATGCACCTTATTATTTTAGATTGATAGACGGTCAAAATAACATTTCTTATGTTAATTGCAACAATATCGGCACAAATTATTCTAATACTTATGCTTTGAAATTTCAAGTTTATCGTGTAGATGACGATAACGATTGGGCTGAAGTAAATATACTCAAAGACCACGATATCAACAATTATTATTTATCTTTAACTGGTTCATACTACGTTTCACTTTATATTAAAGAAATAGCTATTGGCACTCTTGAATAAACCTTCTCATTGCTCAGAAAGGAATTTGAGCAATGAATGGTATAGTTAGTCAGCCTACCACCGTAATAAAATATCAAGAATTTGGCGGTATAAGTTATTATTTATATATTTTGCCTGTGGGTACAGTTTTTCAAGCCTATCAAGATTTAAGGATTCAAGTCAATATTGATATTCCTCTTGGCAAGAATATGCAACTTGCAAGAGGTCTTGCTTCACCTATGAATTATACATGGGATGGGATAAGTCATTACAATCCTACTGACGAAGCAGGATATGACGCAAGTAATAAAAAATATTATATTGATTTTCAATATCAGTCTCCCATGAGTGCAGGATATAATTTTGTTGTTGCGTTATCTCCTTATATCGCAGTTTTACAAGTTTCTTAAAATAACATTTTCATTAAAGAAAGGAAGAAAATTATGTACAACTACAAACTACAACATCGACACATCGCAAAGCTCCCCGGTGATATTGGCGTTCAGCTCGACCAGTGGGACAACAAGCACAACATTCCTCGTGATGACCTTGCACGCGCTGTATATATCAAGTGGTGCGAGGAAAAGACTGGTGCAACTCTCCTGTCTGCTGATTATCGCAAGCTACTTGACGATAACGGTCTTTAATTAAAATAAGGGGAGAATATATCTCCCCTTTTATCTTAAAGAAAGGAGACGATATAATGGCAGAAAAACCATATTTTCAATTTAAGGAATGCAATCCATCTAACTTTATGTATGGTCGCACAAAAAATGGTGTAAAACATAAGATTCAATGGATTGTTATTCACTTTACTGCTGGCAAGGGTGATACCGCAAAGAACAATGCAGATTATTTTGCTCGTTGCAGTGGGCTTAATGCAAGCGCACATTTCTTTGTTGACGAGAATGAAATTTGGCAGACTGTAAACCTTGCTAACACTGCATGGCATTGTGGCAGTGAAACGGGCTATTATTATAATAGCTGTCGTAATGTTAATTCCATTGGTATTGAAATGTGTAGCGACTGGAAGAATGGTGAATATGTAATCACTATGGAGACCCAGAAGCGCACTGTAAAGCTGGTACGGTGGCTAATGGAACAGTATGATATTGATATTAACCATGTGTGTATGCACTATTCGGTGACTCGGAAGTATTGCCCAGAACCGTTTGTGCGACATTATGAACAATGGACTAATTTCCTAAATATGGTAAAGAACAAGGAGAATGACATGACTAAGGCAGAAACCACAGCTATTGCCCAGACCGAAGCCAAGAAGGTTGCTGGTAATGTAGCTGAAGAAGTGTACGCTAAGTACAATAAGGTATATGATAGTGTTGCTTCAGTTCCAGACTGGGGCAAGAACACTATTAAGAAGCTGGTAGACAAGGGTTATCTCAAAGGCAATGGCAAGGGTCTTGACCTAAGTGAAGATTTGCTACGAGTTCTTGTTATCAACGATAGAGCGGGTATGTATGGGAGTGATGAGTAATGAATCTAAAGATTAGGCTAAAAAATTATTCGTTTTGGGTAAATGTAATTCTTGGCGCGTTTGCTACTGCACTTGCTTATGCAGGTCTAACGGCGGCAGACATGACAACTTGGGCTGGGGTTCTAAACGTGCTAAAGGGTACTATCAGTAACCCTTACTGTCTCTTCCTTGTTTGTGTCAACGTATGGAACGCACTTGTTGACCCGACTACACAAAATGGTGTGCTTGGTATGGGCGACAGCGAAAACGCTAAGTCTTATACTGTACCTAAGAAAGATTAAAAACAAAGGAGAAAATATTATGAATTACCAAACTATGCGCTCACTTGGGGGGGGCGTTTCACAGTAACGTAAACCGTATCATCTCTAAGGAGGTGGTACGATGAATGCGATTGTGGCTGGAAAAATTGAGAAAACAAGTGGGGCTATGATTTATAAGAAGATTGACGATTTGTATATGGGGGCTAATTTTTATAAAGAATTTTATGTTCCTGCTTCATGCTATGTTTACATTAGAGATTATTATAATTCACGATTTTTAATTGCACCAGTGCTTTTTAACGGCAGCACCAATATTTTATTACGATGTCAGTACGAAAACGTCGGTTTCTCAGTTACCAACGCAATTCTTACGAACGGGGGATATGACGTTTATGTAAAAGTAGACAGGAAATTATCTTCCGTCGGTGATTATGGCGAAATCTCTTATGGCACACTTGAAATCTCATAAAATTTCATAATTTCTCTTGACTTGTCTCCTTTCTTTGTGATACAATCGTATCATAAAGAAAGGAGATTTTCTTATGATTAAATACAGCGGTAAGTATGTATACGTTGGCAACCCTCGTGTGTGTAACATTACTAAACCTATGTGGGGAACAGTAGGTAATCTTATTCTCACTGAGAGCCGTAGAAACCAATATTGGCTTGAAGTAAATGAAGATATTGCCTACAAGGTCGAACGCAATGAAGTAATGATGTTTGAAGATTTCAAGTCCTGTGTTACTGATATTCTTAGAGATAAGAAATTGTGCTGGGAATTTTATGATGAAAAACTCGAAGAAGGTAACATAAATCTCGCACTTCCTTTTAATTCAATAACAATCAGCAAATATGACAGCGAATATGACGAAGAAGCTGTCGTATTTTGGTTAGCCGAACCTGATGGTGAATCTTATCAAATCGTTACTACAGCTAATATCAATTATGCGCTATACATCATTCAGTTTCAGACGGAGAGTTGTCGAATTTCTCAACTTTTGTCAGAATATCTATATGATTATCTTGTTGACAGAAGGCAAGATTTGTGATACACTATAAGCATAAATAAATAAAGGAGATTGTTTTTTTATGGTAGGTACAGTTATTGCAATTTCGTTGGGCGTTTCGCTGTGGGCTATTATTTTTGCAGTGCTGTTATATTTAGTATTCACATCGGAATATTGGTTTATTTTTATGTGTGTCTTAATTGTGTATTTTGTGTTTTCTCTTGCTGCTACATATGCTATCTTTTTGGCTACCTATTGATTATGCCATACATTGCTATGTTACATTAAGGAGGTTGTTTTTTATGAAGGCAAAGTTAAAGTTTAAGAAAGCAAAGTTTAAGATTGGTGATAAAGTAACCAAGGAAGTACCAGAATTTTTACAAGACATTTATCCTAAATTTCCGTTAGGGATTGTTACCCAAGTAAAATGTTATGGTAATGGATATATTTATTTTGTCACAGGAGAAAACACAAGTATGTTTAATACTTGGAGTGATGAAAAGGAATTAAAGCCTTATGTTTTACCTAAAGCAGAGTCATGGAATTATATTAAAAAGAACATTAACGATAATACTCTAAAGAATTTCAGCGCAGGAGAAACAGAAATTATTAAGAATCTATTGATTGAATCTTTTAGAGCAGGTATGAACTATCATGTTGACCGCAAGAACAAAGGAGAATAAATATGGAAACTCGATTTTGTGTTGGCAGTAAAGTGCGTATGAAGGAAAATGTAGCACACATTGCTTTGCCTGAGTTCTATCCCGATTGTACAGTAATTGGTGAGGTAGTGGCAACGGGGGATACAAAAATGGTTCTCGTAAATTGGGGCGAAGATAGCGGCACTTCGGGTAATCATACATGGCTTGTTGAGAAAAGTTTTATTGTAAAGGTGGAGGAATAAATAATGGGAAACGTAATTACTGGAATGATAGCTATGGGCGTTATCTTTTGCTATATTGCTGTACTCAAAACAATGCAACTTAATAGCAAAGAAATTAAGACATGCGCTATTCCTTTCATTCTTGCGTTCTTAGGTATGGTATTTACGTTTATTTATTTTAAGGGTTAAGGAGAATAAACATGGCAAGCACATTTAACGTACTTCCAACCAAGGAAGAATATATGAAGATGATTCGTAAGAATATCGGCATCTTTAATAATCTGGTCAAGACTAAGCAACGCTTCAAAGATACAAGCGGTTACTCTTACCTCAAGACCACTATGCACATTGAAATGATGAAGCGAATTAACGATGCTCAAGCGGTCAATCCTCGTATTGTATATGGTGCTAACTTCATTCCTGTATTGGCTGAACAGAGACTTATGAGAACACTGGAACAAAAGGGATATAGGGTCGTGTCTGGCGATGTGCCGAACGACCTGTGCAGAATGAGATATATTGAAGTGCTGATTGATTGGGAGTGAAATGATGAATATTGATGATGTTTTCGTAGAGTTTATTCGTTGGGCTGCTGTTCCAGCTCTTTTGGTTGCTTTTAGTCTTTGTACATACATTGTATATAAAGATATGAAGTATTGGCTTAGAAATCACCAAACACCTGTACTGTTCTGGGGAAATTGGATTACATGGTATATTGTTCTGTTGTTCATAGTTGCATGGGTTATTCTCTGGGTATGTTAATTGTGAGGTGAAATTATAAATGTTTGCTCTTTTTGCTTTCCCTTTATTTGCAATGATTTTTATGATTGTGAATGCAATGCGGTTAATTATTGATGAATGGAAATATTATCATCACAGAAGTTGGAGCATTATTATCTTTGCTTCTCTGTCCATCATCATTCTCTGGATTTTTTATTGGTGCAGTATAATTAAGTGGCTAATTTTATGAACAAAAACGATAAGAAAATGTTGGCTCATGCTCTGTCCATTGCTGATTGCAGTGACTATGGTAGATACCATATGGGATGCGTAGTGGCGCAGAAGAACACAGTGCTCAACACAGCGTTCAATACTTGCAAGACGCACCCTTTGCAGAAGAAATATAATAGAGAGCGTTTCCCAGAGGACAACAAACCGCATTATCTTCATGCAGAGATACACGCGCTTGCTCCATTGCTTAATGAAGAAATTGAGTGGTCTAAAGTAACGGTATACGTTGCTCGTAAAAGAAAATGTGATGGAGAGAATGGCATGGCAAGACCGTGTGCTGGGTGCATGAAGATGATTAAAAGGTTGGGCGTTAAAAGAGTGGTTTACACTACTGACTTTGGCACGGCTGAAGAAAGGATTGATTGAGATTTATCTTGACAGTTCTTTAGAAATATGATACAATAGTCACATAAGGAGAGTGAAAACTATGGAAATCGTAAAGAAAAACATCTATTATATTCCCAACATTTGTGACTCAATCCGCTTTAACTATTTTAAGGGCAATGTTAAGCCAATGTGCGTTTACTTGACTGACGAAGGTCTAAAGCGTATTGTACCTAACATTGAAACTTATATCAATGGTAAGCCTTGGTATGAAATTGGACAGGTATCTTGTAAAATCAGCGCAAAGGAATTTACCTATAAGTCGCATTGTCCTTATGAGCGTGAAGAACACTGGATTTATCCTGAGAGCAAGAACGTTGTCCTTAACTGGCGTGACAAAGAAGCAATGTACCAGTATCTTGTTAAGGGATGGCTTGTGCCGATTTCTTACAAGAATGTATTCTACGTTAATTCAGATGCTAAAAAGGACGGCAACGGTTATATCCTTACTGAGAAGTTTCAAGCGTATGACATTGGATTCTTTGGCAAGAGCCACGCTGATAGCATTGTTTGCTATGAGAACGAGATGTTCTTTACCTATGAAGCGTGTGAAAAGTATATTGCTTATAGGCAGTTTTGTGCAGAACAGCGCCTTGCACTGTCTGATGAAGAATATTCTGTGTGTGAAGCGTGTCAATATTTGAAGCGTAACGGCTTTAGCGCAACAGACAGGAAGAAGTATCTGGACGCTTTCAAAAAGGTAGATAACATTATTAACAAGGAACTGTGGGTTCGTGATGGCAAGGTTTATGTGAATAATGAGTGTGACAAGGATATGTTGATGGACAGACCCGAGCGCCCTGATAATTATACCCGTAGTAAGAAAGCGCGAGAAGAATATAATAAGAAGTGTGCTGAAGTAAGGCGCTATAATTGGACGTTGACGCATAAGTTGTTGGAGGTATAATCATGGTAAAATTTGTATCGATGAGAATGTACCGCGTGGATGTTGTGGAGGGTGTATTTAATGAATATTCGTGAAGGCATGGGAATTAAGACTCTACAAGGCGACAAAGGAACGATTACCAAGGTTGAGATGCAAAGTCATCACGGTGAAGTCTGGTACGACCTTCGCATTAAGCCACATGATACTGGTGACAGATTTGGTGATTATATTGGTAAGCGTCTTGAATGGCACGGTCTTGAAAAAGATATGTATAAATACTTTGAGTCTGTTGGTGGCGAAAATCTGCAAACGGTTAGTATGAGCGACTTCAAGGCTTTGCAGGAACAGGTTGTTCAGTTGACTGAAGAAGTCAAAGCTATCAAAGAAACGTTGAATAAGGCGGTGCTACATACATTATGAACATCAATGATATTCACATGGGTGATATTGCTGTCACCAAAGAAGGCGTTAGATATAAAATTATAAATTTTTATTACACTTATAGAAAACGCGGAGAAATTCGACTTGATTTGCAACCTATTACATTAGATTCTTTTATTGATACTATCAAAAACGATTCTGAAACTATTTTTTCGTATACTGATTATGCGTGGGTAGGGCAGATTGACAATCTAAACAAAACTTTTAATAAGATTGGCGAATTTGAATTGAACACAGATAAAGAAGAAGCAAAGCAAAAGATTGAACAAATTTATAAAGAATTAGCAGAACTTAAACGTATGATAGAAGATATGTAAGGGTGATAACATGAATGTAAATGACATTCACATCGGTGATACTCTTATCGCTAAAGATGGAGAAAAACTAAAAATTACAGACTTTTATCCTTTGTGCAACGATGATGATGATTATCGTATAGTTATGTCATATGAAGATGCTCCTCCTGCAAAAGATTGGATAAATGAGTGTATGTGGATAGGTCGCCTTAATGACTTATATCAAAGTTTTATTCAGATTAACGATAGAGTAATAGATATACCAAACGCAGTAATCATGGAAGAGTTCAACACGCTTAGACAAGAAATTAAAGAGCTGAAGCTGATGATAAAAGAACTTCTTGACAAATGAACAAATATGTGATAGAATGGGAGTAGTTAAAGCTATTCCCATTTTTGTTTTAAGGAGGGGACGATATTGGAAGAAATTTGGAAAGACGTTGTAGGTTATGAAGGATTTTATCAAGTAAGCAATCTTGGTAGGGTTAAGAGTTTATTTACAAACAAAATTATGTCTACCTATATTGGAAATAATCAGTATGTAAATTTACGATTAGCACGATGCAATTACGGAAAAACAAAACTTTGTTTATTACACCGCATTGTTGCTGAAGCATTTGTTCCTAACCCAGATAATCTTCCACAAGTAGGGCATAAAGATGAAACAAGAACAAACAATCGAGCCGATAATTTGTATTGGACAACCAGTACAGAGAACAATAATACGCCACACCATTGTCATCGTATTGCAAAAGGTCGAAAGAATGTTAAACCAACTTTTGTTCAAAAATCCATTGTTTGTGATGGTATGGTTTATTCTTCGCTACGAGAATTTTGTCAACAGCATAACAATATGAATCCACCAACAGTTTGGCGTTGGCTTAACAAGGTTACTAAAACGCCTAAAGAATGGCAAGAAAGAGGACTAAAATATTATGATTAACACATATACTTCACTACACAATCACAGTGAATACAGTTCCGCTGTTCTTCGTTTTGCTGACGCTATTTGCAATATACCTAAATGTGTAGACTGGTGCTATGAAAATGGTCTGAGAGGTTATGCTATTTCAGACCACCAAACCGTAAGTGGATATGTAGAGCTTGAAAAAGCATATAATGCTTTGGACAAACAACGTCCATTTCAGCATATATTTGCCAATGAATTTTATTTGTTGTCAGAAGAAGAAGATAATCTACGCTTTAGCGAAAACGACCGTCCGTATTACTGGCATTATTTGGTAATTGTATTGGATGAGATTGGTCTAAAGCAAATGTATGAATTATCTGCAAGAGCGTGGCTTAGAAGCTACACTTACAAAGGTCAGTTGCGTAGACCAAGTTTCTATTCAGACTTTGAAGAAGTTGTAGGTAAAGATAAGGGTCATTTGGCTGTTAGCACAGGATGTATTGGTGGGTTCTTGCCCAAGTGCATTCTTACTGGCAATACGGCTAAAGCCAAAGAATTTATTCAGTGGAACTGGCGAACGTTTGGTAAAGACAATTTTTATCTTGAATGTCAGCCTTGCTGGGAAGATAATGAAGAACAGATTAAGGTCAATAATTCATTGTGGAAGTTGCATGAGCAGTTAAACATTCCTATTATTGTTACTACTGATTCTCATTTTATGCGTCCAGAAGATAGAAGGATTCACACGGCTTTTCTAAAGTCTAAAGACGGCGGTGATTCTCGTGAACCTGAGAAGTTCTATCAGACTACTTATCTATTTTCTCCACAAGAACTTAGAGAACAAATGTATGTAAGTGGCTTTGATGATGATATGATTGACGTATTGTTTGATACTACCAATCAGATTGCCGACAAGGTTCAGCCTATTACCATTAAAAAGACCACTCGTGTACCTGCATTGCCTAAGATTCCAGAGTTTGAGATTAAGCATTACTATAAGGACTACTATGATAAGTTTCCTTTTGTAAAATACTATGCTACTGAAGGTACGCTTAATGAACGATATTACTACTACCAAGTAGAAAAAGGACTATACGAATACAACAACATTCATCCCGTGAATATCGAAGAATATCTTGCTCAGATTAACATTGAAATGGAGCAAGTTAAGGGACTGGGTGAAGCGTTTAATGGTGAATGTATGGCAGATTACTTTACTGTTGTACAAAAGGTGGTAGACCTTATCTGGACTGAAGGCGATAGTTATGTCGGTATTGGTCGTGGTTCAGCAGGTTGTTATCTTACCAACAAGCTATTGAACATCACTGGTATTGACCCTATGCTCCCAGAAACAAAAGAATTTTATCCTTGGTGGCGTTTCTGCTCTATCGCTCGTTCTGAAAGTATATTCGATATCGACATAGATATCCAAAGTTTTAAGAAAGAACGTATTATTCAAGCCCTTAAAGAATATTTTGGATGGCGCAGAACGTGCCAATGCGTAACATGGGGTAGACTATCTGCAAAAACTGCACTTGAACGTGCCGCGACTGGATTGGGTATTCCTTCTGATACCGTAGGATATATCAAGTCTTTAATTCCTACTGTTCGTGGTTCTATCTATTCTCTTAAAGATTGCTTATACGGCAATGAAAAGAAAGGCAGAGCGCCAGTGCCAGAATTTATTGCAGAAGTAAAGAAATATGACGGATTACTTGAAACTGCACTTGCTTTTGAAGGTATGATTGTTTCTTCGGGCGTTCATGCTGGCGCGCTAAATTTAACAAAAAATGACTTTACGGAAACAGGCAGTTTTATGGTGTCATCCAACGGTGCGGTATGCAGTCAATTTAATCTACATGATGCTGAATATGCGGGCGACCTCAAGTTCGACTTGTTGTCTATTGACTGTCTGCAAACCATTAGAACATGCATGGAACTGCTATTAAAGAATGGCAAAATCGAAGATAAGGGTTCACTCAGAGATACCTACAACTATTATTTGTCTTACGATAAACTTGATAAGACAACAAAAGAAATGTGGGATTTGTTACCCACTATGGCTTCTGCATTTCAGTATGATTCTAAGGCGGGTAAAGAAGCATTGCGTAAGATTGGTGCTCAGAACCTTACCGAACTTACGCTTGCCAACGGTCTAATGCGTCTTGCTGTCGCTGATGGCGAACAGCCTATGGATATGTATGTTCGTTATCGTAAGAATATCAATGAATGGTATCAAGATATGACTAATTACGGTATTCCACAAGAAGAACAAGAAATCCTTAAAGAATTACTTGGCAACTATTGCGGTCTTATGATTGCTCAAAGCACAATGATGAGCGTACTAATGGATGAACGTGTATGTAATTTCAATCTAAAAGAATCGGATAAGGCGCGTAAGGCAGTTGCGAAGAAAAATGCTGAAGCACTTGCTGAAACCGAAGAAAGATTATATCGTAAGGGCGCAGAATGTGGCAGAACTAAGGCTTTTCTTGACTATCTATGGAAAGTGCAAATTGAGATGTCCAAATCTTACGCCTTCGACTTTAGTCACTCGAACGAGTACAGCACTGAATGTTTGCAAGAACTGAATCTTTACCACAAGTTCCCTAAGATTTACTGGAATGCCGCCGTTGTAATTACTCAAGCTGGCGTAGAAGATGAACGTGATAATGTGGCTAATACTACAGACTATGGCAAGATTGCTGGTTCTGTATATAAAGCTAAAGAAAACGACATTACTATTGCTCCACCACCAGCTAATCACGCAGAAATGTCTTTTGGCGTTGATGAAGCAAACAACACCATCCTTTTCGGCTTGGGCGGTATCTCATCCATTAACGCAGAAATCGCTCAACAAATCATCTCCAATCGCCCCTACACTTCTTTCCGTGACTTTTATACTCGCAACTCATATCAAGGCACACTTATCACACCTTCCAAGTTTATCCAACTAATCAAAGCTGGTTGTTTTGATGAGTTCTGCCCTGACCGTATGCGTGTCATGCAAGCGTACTTCGCCCTTTCTTCACCTCGCAAACAAACGCTTACCACTGCTAATTTGGCTGAATTACAACGCATTGGCTGTAAGCTACCCAATACCCTTACCATGCCACTTGCCTTCAAAAAATACGTTTGCTCAAAGCAATTTCTTTATGGTAATCATCCCAAGTTTAAGTCAAAGAAAATCTATTGGCTTGACGAACGAGCATTAGTTTTCTTCGATTCAATGTGTCGTAGTCAACTTGAAGAAAACGTAGATTGGTGGTATGACGAAGAAGGCAGAACGCTTGTTGTAGATAAGTCGCTTGAGAAGCTATTTAAGAACGTCACCGAAGAACTAAAGGCTTATATTAACCAGCCAGAGTTCCTAAAGATATATAACGAACAATCTATTAAGGCTCGTATGCGTGATAAGCTACCTAACATGAACGTTAATCATTGGAGTTTTGAAGCATTGTCCTATTACTCTAATGAGCATGAACTTGCTTGTATTGACGCTGATAGATACAATATTACCACGTTTGATAAGCTACCTACTGAGCCAGTGTTTATTACTAAGAAATACGGTAAGCGTGAATGGCGACAGTATCAGCTTAATCGAATTATGGGTACGGTGATAGCGCGTAATGACGCTCACTCGACCATTACCGTACTTGATTCTAACAACAATGTAGTACAGGCTCGTTTCGATAATCACAGTTATCCCTTCTATAAACAACAGATTAGCGAACAACACGCAGACGGCACAAAAACCGTAATGGACACAAGCTGGTTTACTCGCGGTCAAGGTCTTGTCCTTACTGGTTATCGCAGTGAAGATACGTTCCGTGTCAAATCTTACAAGAACAGTATCTTCCCGCACAAGCTACAAAAAATCTTGACAATCAACGAAGATGATGGTACAATGGAGTTACAAAGTTACAGATATGGTTATGAGCCAAAGGAGGAATAAGTATGACTGAGTATATTAAGCGAGAAGATGCGTTAGAAATTACAAAGCATATAAGTGGTGATTATGCAACAGCTTTTGCTGAGATACGCAAGATTCCCGCCGCTAATGTTATATCAGTTGTGTATGGGGAATGGGGCACGGGACGGTTCAATCTGGAAACGGGAGACTATGAGGAGCAATGCACCCACTGTCGAAATTTCTCAAAAGAGTACAGCAAGCCTTACTGTCCCAACTGCGGGGCGAGAATGTATGGAGGTGAAAACGATGGCTGAATATCATGTTGGGTGTGGCGCTTTTGGCATTTACGCAGGAACGCTTGAGCCAAAGAACAAATCCTTGTGGCGCAACAAATCGGACGTTACCGAAGAAGCGATTGAAGCTGTTCGTGACCATATGGTAATGGAACTGCTTGGTGGTTTTAGTTGCTCTAAAGCATCATCAAGCGGATGGGTGTGGACACTCAAAGACGGTCGAACAGTCGAACTTCGTGTAACGATTAAGGAAGATGAAGAAAATGGCAATTAGCAATAAAAAATTATTAGAAGCTGTTGAAACTATTAGTACATTCTGTGAAGAACAACCAAGTTGCCAGAACTGCGTTTTGCGTGTGTTTTGTGCAGATGGTTGCTGTATGATGTTATATAATACCTCTGAATTATCAGAAGCAATGGCAAACGCCGAAACTAAAAAGAGAAGAATAGAGGATATATTTAATAGAAGAACGGAGGTGGGAAAATGACAGTAACACCAATCAAGAATGGTGGTCAAGCAATTATTCAAGACCTTGAAGATTGCTACTATTATATCCATCAATATATGGGTGGCGATTTTCTTAGAGAACTCAAGAATTGCATAGAACCTATTAACGTTCAAGACGATTTAGACGCTACTAAATATGAACTTGAATCTTATGAAGCAAACCTTGAATCCGCTCAACGTGCTCTTATAGACATTAAGGATATTGCTCAGCGCATTTCTGGACTGGGAAGAGTTCGTCAATCTCAAACTGCTTTAGACGCTTTGCAAGAGATTGTCGAGATTGTAGACCAAGAGGTATAATTATAGCTATTATAAAGCTAAACTGTCAAGGTTGTCATATTAGACGAGAAGAAGAATAAAATCAAATAAAACGCTTGACAAGACCTTCGTTCTGTGGTACAATATTCACAAGAACGGAGGTCTTATTTATGGCATTAGACGTTAAATGCAAAATTAGAAAGCAAGTATTCGTCAATTATCTTGATGAGTTTCGTATTCTGGGCTGTAAACCCATTGGAAACTATAATATGGAACTTGATAAGTGGGGTGGCTTCTCTATCTCTGGTAGCAATCTGTTTGGCTTTAAGGAAGGCGATGAAGTTGAAATTACTATTCGTCCTAACCAAAACGCCAAACGTTCAGCAAGCTATATTCTTGTCGGCTATCCGGGTCTAAAGATGGAGAAAGATGAGATTGTAGTTGAAGAAGAAAAAGAAATATCTATTCTTAGCACGATGATGGAGTATATTCAAGCTGAACGTGTGCATGAAGCATATCCTCATTTTGTTCAGATGGTGCTTCGCGGTGAAGAAGAAGAAATTGACTATCACAATATTTACAATGTTGGCAAGGTTCGCGTTGAAATGTATATTGACAAAATCAAGAAGAACCTTGAATCCATCCTTTTCTTCCCTGTTTGCGCTGAAATGGGCATCACACAAGATAAGGACGTGCAGAAACTTTCAGATAAATATGCAAGTCCAGAACTGCTTCAGCAGGATTTTGAAGAAAACCCCTATCGTATTTATCACGATATTATCAACTGGTCGTTTACTAAGAGCGACAGAGAAGTGCTGAAGCGTTATCCTGATTTAAAGAACAGCAAGTTGCGCTGTGAATATGGCTGTGTGAATATTCTTCATGAGAACGAACTTGAAGGCGACACGCGCATTGAAGCAGAAGTTCTCGGCTATATGGCAGAAGAAATGATTCCAGAGTGCAAAGAATATATCCCAGAAGTAGTAAACGGTTGTCGTTTCATCCACCATGATGAAGCCACTGGTTATTCGGCATTGATTGATACCTATGAAGCCGAAGAAACGATTGCAAAGCATATTAAGGACAGACTGCTACAGGGTAATATCTTTGAAACGGAATACACTCTGAGCAAGCCAGACTTTGAAAAGTTCAGAGAAGTTGACGGCTTTAAGTGTACCGATGAACAGATGCAAGTGCTGTATAACACTTGGGAGCAAAATATCTGTGTTCTTCGTGGTTATAGTGGTTCGGGTAAGTCAGCTTCTACCAAGGCACTTGTTCGTATGTTGGAAGATATGTGCGTAGACTATACTCTGTTAGCACCTACTGGCATTGCAAGTAAGGTACTGGCTAACAGCACTGGTCGTAAGGCTTCTACCATTCATCGTTTCCTCGCACAGCATAGCATGGATGAACAAGAAGGTCAGTGTATGCAGTATCGTGGCGTTGTTATCGTGGACGAGAGTTCGATGGTAAGCGTACATCTTATGGCTCAACTTCTCAAGAAGGTCGGCTATAAATGCAAACTTGTGTTTGTGTGCGACCCTGCACAGTTAGCGTCTATTCAATGTGGCAATTTTATCGTTGATGTTATCAATAGTGGAATTGTACCAGTGGCAAGTCTAAACAAGATTTTCCGTTATTCCACAAGCGGTCTAATCACGATTGCAACTGATACTCGTAACGGCAATATTGACCATGTGGCAGAGAAGTATGACGATTATGAATTTGAGCCGATTTCAAATCCTATCAAGCAAGTGATGACAAAGTATCAGCAGTTGCTTGATGAAGGCTATACAAAGGACGATATTATGATTCTTTCGCCATTTAACAAGGGTGAAGCTGGCTCAGTAGCAATCAATCGTGCTATCCAAGCGCATTTCAATGAGAAAGACTACACTCCTGTTGAATACGAAGATAACAATAAGGGCGGTAAGATTCAGTTTAAGTGGGGCGACAAGGTGCTAAACACCAAGAACAATTATCGCATGACTGCTGTTGCGCTGAATGATGAAGGTTCTTTCAGCCCTTCTTTCCCCATTGAAGTAATGAATGGCGATATTGGCTATGTACGCGAAGTTATGGAAACTGATAAGGGATATGCACTTATTGTTGAATTTGAGAATGGCTATGGCGTATATGAAGGTGCTGACCTTAGAAACTTGATTCTGGGTTACTGTATTTCCACGCACAAGAGCCAAGGTTCAAGCGCAAAGGCTGTAATTTTCCTTGCTGACCAGTCACATAAGCGTCTGCTATCTCGTAACTTGTGCTATGTAGCTATGACACGTTCTCGTGACAAGCTGGTTGTTATTAGTGATACGGATGTGCTGAGAGATGCACTGGAAGTACAAGAAGAAACCACACGCGATACTTGGCTGAAAGATATGCTGAAGAAAGAAATACTACAATGAAATTCTCTAAAAATATTCTTCTTTCTTTGCTAAAATGTAAGACAGCACAGTCCTGTATTGTATGCGGTGAAAAGACGAAATTTGTCGAAATTGTAACTAAGGCTCGTATTTGTAGCGAAGAATGTATAGATAAAATGATTGAACATTTGAAAGAAAAAACTTAAAATAAATACTTGACAAACCTCCTTGAGAATGGTACAATAGTATCAAATCAAGGAGGTTTTTATTATGAAAGTTTATATCAAGCCTTGGGCAGAAGCACTGAAATGTGCTAAAGAATTCGACAAAAGATTCAACAAAAGATTCGTAGACACTATAGGCGACATTGACTATATTATTGGTATCTCTCACCGACATGGAGATTGGGGTCATATTGTAGAAGCTAAGAAGGATAATAATAGTAAATTTGACTACTATGCTACTTATTATAAAAACACAGAAAGTTTTACCTATCCTGCTTGCTGTGTAGAAGAAATCACACCTGAGTGGCTTGAAAAGCACGGTGAAATATTCGTAAAAGACGGATACAAAGTAGATACCAGTTGTGAACCAACAGATTGGGATTATAACGAACATTTTAATATCATTTATAAGGTCAAAAACGTGTTTAGCACATATTTCTTTTATGTGCATAAGTTTTATGAGCACGGGTGTGGAAACCCTGTGATTACGGATTTTAGAGAAATTAAATAAGGAGAGAACAAACGTGATTGATATTAAGAATGGCGATTGCCTTGAACTTATGCCTCATATCCCCCCAATCGGTGGATATGATTCTATGTGATTTGCCTTATGGCTCGACCAAGAATAAGTGGGACACGATTATTCCATTTGACAAGCTATGGGAGCAATACAATCGTATTATCACCAACAATGGTGTAATCGCTTTATTCTGTGACGGCTTGTTCATGGCTAACCTTATGTTGTCCAACACAAAGATGTGGCGATACAATCTTATCTGGAACAAGAATCGTGGATGTGATTTTCTTAACGCCAATGTCAAGCCACTAAAGTCACATGAAGAAATTGCAATCTTCTATAAGAAAAAGCCAGTGTATAATAAGCAGTTCTGGTATAGCACTCCTTATGCGCCCACAAAAAACGGCTCGTTATCAGACAACTATGGCGATAGAAAGCAAGCATGGAGTGAAAGCAAGAACGGCGAAAGAAATCCACTGTCTATTCTTTCTTTCAACCGTGACGCAAGTCGTGTTCATCCCACTCAGAAGCCAGTAGCCCTACTCGAATGGCTGATTAAGACCTATACTAACGAAGGTATGACCGTTCTCGACAACTGTATGGGGTCTGGCAGTACAGGTGTTGCTTGCGTCAATACAAATCGTAATTTCATCGGCATGGAAATTGATGAAAATTATTTTGAAATCGCCAAAGAACGTATTGACAAAGCAATTAGTGTAAGGTAAAATATAGTCATTAAGGAAAGGAAGTAATTTTTTTGAAATGGTATGACATTTACGAAGAGGGCTTCGTAGTAATGGAAGGTCATGGGCGTGCTCATTATCTTGGGGGCGCTTATGGAAACACTTTTATTGAAGCCTGTAAAAATCTTATTGAAGTAACAGGACAGGGTGAAATACGCTGCGATGAAAATGGAAACGAATATGCGTCTGATTGGGGCTGTCGTTGGTTTCCAACGTTAGAAGAAGCCCAAAAGTCATGCGGTTAATTGTGAAATAAAAGTAACGGCGATTAAATTTTGTGAGGTATAAACAATGGTTGTTCTACCAGTTATTATTGTGACAAAGAATGATGGCACTAAATGTGTATGTACGATTATGCAACATAAATTAAATAAGAAATATTCTTTTGTAAATATTACTAAAGGACAGATTTGTTCATGTGAGTTTAGCACACAAGAAGAAGCGCTTAAAGATTTACGTAATAAATATTTTAATAAAGAAATTGCAACATATATTCTTTATGAAGATGTACCGATTGCAGAAATTATTCAGCATTGAGTTAAAGAAAAGGAGAATCACAATGATTAAAAATTTTTGTGATGTATGCGGTAAGGAATTAACTCCGCTTGGACAGATAAACGCATACATCATTGCAATTACCAGTAAAAATAGAATGTGCCATGCTCCACATACGAGAAACTATCCAGAAGTATGTGAAGATTGTGCAGACAGAATTGCTGGTATTATTGACGCGCTAAAGGAGAAAGCTAATGACTAAATATTTTTGTGATGTCTGCAACAAAGAAATGGGCGCTCTCGACATGATATATGCTTGGAGCATCCGAGCGCGAGGTGAAGGCACTGCTAATAGGGGCGTCCTTGGCAAAGCATATGATTATGTATGCGCTGACTGCAAGAGTAAAATTTTTACTTATATTAGCAACTTACAAAATTCAGAAGAAGGTGAAACCAATGGCTAA
>ERZ1034984.436-NODE-436-length-46610-cov-26.482505_pt1 | contig 46610 bp, 51 predicted proteins | sample MGYA00520589_ERZ1034984 | MGnify/ENA primary metagenome ERZ1034984 (study PRJEB33766, sample SAMN09781790) | gut metagenome | biome: gut microbiome | host: Homo sapiens | place: Madagascar | study: EMG produced TPA metagenomics assembly of the PRJNA485056 data...
TTGCCGGTCGGGTTCCAAGGGCGAAGCGCCTTGGTCGCCGAAGGCGAAATCCCGGATTTACCGGGGAGTTTCGATCATTCCCATGCGTTTGGCGACGATGTAGTTGCCGACGTTGTCGCCGGCGACGTTGCAGGCGGTTTCAAACATGTCCATCAACGGATTGATGCCGATGGCGAGCGCGACGACCGTTGCGGTCTGGCTGTCGGAGAGGCCCATGTTGGAGAGCACCATAAAGAGCAGGAAGATACTGCCGCCGGGAATTCCTCCCGCGCCGACCGAGGCGAAGATTACCGAAACGACCAGCACGAAAATCTGGCCGATGCCGAGCGGAATCCCGAAAATATTGGCCGCAAGCACCGCGAAAACCGGCAGATGAATGCAGACTCCGTCCATGTTGATGGTGGCGCCGAGGGGCAGCGCAAAGCCGGAGAGCTGGTTTTTCACATGGAGCTTGTCTTCGGCGGCGAGGAAAGAGATCGGGAGAGTGGCCGCCGAGGAACGGGTCAGGAAAGCGGTGATGATCGGCTCCTTGATCTTCGACAGCACGCTGTACGGATTTTCGCGGGTGAAGACGAGGATGAACAGGGGGTAGATCACGAAGATCATCATCAATACTCCGGCGATCACGCATCCGGCGATCCGCAGATAAGGACCGAAAAGTTCCGTGCCGTACAGCGCGAAATTCACGGCCGTAAGCGCGAAAACACCGATCGGAAAGTACTCCATGATCCAGTCGATGATTTTAAACGAAGTGACCTGAGCGGCATCGAAAAGGTCGAGCATCGCGTTGACCGGGGAGGGCTTCCCTTCTTTCTCATAGCTTTCCAGCACGGCGCGGGCCGCGAGGCCGAAAAGAATGGAAAAGACGATGATCGGCAGGAACCTGCCCTCCGCGAGAGCCTGAAAGGGGTTCATGAAAAGTTCGTTGATGAACCGGCCGAAGCCGCCGCTGCCGCCGCCGGTTTTCATCTGGCCGGCCTGGGCGAGCAGGCTTTCGGAAACGGAACTGGTGTTTTTCATCGCCGGATTCAGGAAGATCGCCAGCGCGGTGCCGAAGACGCTGGCGAAAAGGCTGGTCAGGAAATACCAGACGATCACCGCGAGGCCGAGCTTGCCGAACTTTTTCAGCGGCAGGCTGGCGGCGCCGGTGACCAGCGAAAAGAAGATGATCGGAATCACCGCCATTTTCAGCATGGAGATCAGGACGGTTCCGAAGGGGGAGAGGAATCCCGTTGCATGTTCCAGCCATTCCGTTCCCAGTGGGCGCGCCAGCAGCCAGGAGCCGATTCCGGCGCCGATTCCCAACAGAAACGCCGCGATGATCCGGTAGACCAGCGGCGCGGCGAAATAAGCGTGCAGCAGTTTTTTCATATCAGGATGACTTCCCTGTGAAATTTTTCAAAAAGACTGCCTAATATATCATGGGATGGAAAGGATTGCAAGCGGGAGAAATCGGTGAACGTCCCGCCTGTAATGATAAATTCCTCCCGGGGAATTTCTCTCCGGGAGGAATTTATCATAGGACAGGTTCTGTAAAAACGGAGCCTGCCGGGCGTATGCGCCGCCCGCGGTTATTTCTTATCGTCGGAGCCGTCGTCCACGATCTCCTGGAAGACCTGGCCGTTGTCGCTGGTGTCAACGGTACGCGCCGCCAGATCCTTGAAGAGGCGGACGATATCGACCGTACCGCCGATCGAGAACCACACTGTCGAAATCACTCCGACAATGGCGGGGATGATCAGAGAGGTGATGTAGAAGTAATTACTCCACCACTCATTCGACCACGGCGAAATGGCATTCCAGATCACCACCGCCACGAATGCGAGCCCGAACTGGTAGATGAAGCTGAAAGTGAACATGCTCCAGGCGATGATTTTGTCGCAGCGCGTGTAGTCCGGCGTGATGCTGAGCAGCTTGGCGAACACATTGCGGAGGGTCCACTGCTGGCGTTCCACGACGTGGCCGTCGCTGTATTCGCCGCGATGCAGAAGCCTGTCCAGATTGTACGGCTTGTAGGTCAGGAACGAACCGATGATATAACTGCCGATCGCCAGCATCATCGAGATGAAGAAGATTTCATAGCTGTTGATCGGGAATTTCACCGCATCCATCTGCCACTGAATCCAGGGATTGAAGGGATCGCTGACGGTGCGCAGGAAGTTGTCCAGCGAATCGACCCAGCCCTGGTCCGCCAGGAACGGGTAGATGTACAGCGCCCAGTTGCGCTGGAAAATCAGTCCGAGCAGCGACGTGCCGCTACCGAAGATCAGAGCGCACCACGCGCCGGTCAGGTTGCCGAACCGGGTGTAGAGGCCGAACACCATGATCGGGCCGGCTCCGCCCAGCCAGAAGGCGCACATGATCGTCGTGAACATATTGATGTAGTCCATCTGCGAGAAGAACAGAGCCACGACCAGGAAGAAGAGGGACACGCCCACCGTGCACCAGCGCAGCAGAACCATGTGCGTCTTGGGGGAAAGCGGCTTTTTGAGGAAGGGCAGAACCATGTCCTGAATGATGCATCCGGCGGCGTTGAAGATCCGGCTGTCGTCGGTGGAGACCAGCAGCATCACCATCAGGACGCAGAACAGTCCCATCACGCCGATCGGGAGGATTTTCCCCATCATCGTGGGCATCATCATCTGGTTGTAGAGCGAGCGGAACTGCTGGAACGAGTGGCGCCCTTCGGGAGTGTCGCCCAATTCATTGCGTACGATATTGAGATAACGGGTATCGAGGTTGTTATCCTGGGACAGCAGGATGTTATGGTCGTGGGTGTCGTGCGCCTTGTCCGGGATCGCCCGCACCGTTTCGATGACTTTGGAACGGACTTCCGGATCGGTGATCGCTTCACCGGCAACCCGCTCGGAAAGGATCTTGCGCATTTCGTTGTTGGTCACGCCGAAGCGGTCTTTGTTAAACGCGAATTCCGGGCTGTTCATGAAGACCACGGTGATGATGCCGATCAGGATCATCATGATCAGGGAGAAACCGTTGCGAAAGCTGCCGAGAATACCCGCCATTTTCTGCTCGTGCGGGGTCCGGCCGGAGTTTGTCGTATCGTTGCCGATCCAGCTTGCGCGGTTCATGACGGATGAGACCAGACTGACGACCAGCGCGAATACATTGAAGTCGCGGAGCTTGGAGATGTCATACGGATTGAGGAAACTTTCACCCTCGACACGGTCGAGAAGGATCGGCGCAAGATCCACGTTCCAGGAGAATTTCAGGAGCACGAAACCGATGATGACCACGAAAATCGGGTAACTCATCAATCCCTGGATCGAATCGGTCACAAGCAGTGAAACGCGGCCGCCCGGCCAGATGATCAGCGTCGCCAGCGTCAGGCACATCACGACGATGATGGCGTAACACGGCAGGTTGATTCCGCAGATCATCACCTTATGCGGCAGACCGAGGAAATAGATGAAGAAGTTGGTCGCAATGGCGGGCCCGATCGCGTTGGTCACCATCTCCGCCATCGTGCTGACGAAAGCGGTGATGAAACGGAAGCTCTTGCTGCCGTAGCGCAATTCAATGAACTGTCCTTTGGAAAGGCATTTGGTTTCCCGCCAGCGGTAGGTGCAGAAGCCGGTCAGCGCCAGCACGATTCCGACCGGCGCGGTAAGGTTCGCCCAGAAAGCCACGCCGAATCCGGTCTGGTAGTATTGTTCCGCATTGGCAACGAGGGTAATCACGGAAAGCCCGGCCATTAAGTCCCCTACCGAGATCACATAGCGCCCGGCCACACGCCCGGCCGCCAGATAATCCACCACTCCTTTGACGTATCGTTTGGAGAAGAAAGCGATCCAAACGACAAACACGATCGGCAGGATGACGATCAGCCAATCAATCCACGACATAATTTTATGCCCCCCAATTCTTTCTTTTTTTACGGTTTTTTTGTTTTCCGGGAATTAAAATGGAAGTAATATACCATGAGATTTCCAAAAGTAAAGGCGCGATTTGATTCGGCAGGCTTAAATAAATGCCGCGCCTCCCGGAGAACCTTTAAAAATATTGATGATATATTTTATAATTTGTATCAATAAATAAATTGATAGGAGCTATAATAGAGCTGTAATTTAATCAGAAAAATTATTACTGGTAAAGAAAAGAGAAATCAATTATTACTGATTTTTAACATGTGAAATTCTGCGAAACTTTGCAGGAAAGATTTTTCATTTTGCAATCCCTGAGTGTGGTTATACGTATTATGCGGAACGGGCGGCAGACTGTATTGAACTGTTGCTCCGGCGGCGGGGCAGCGGACTGTTCCGGCTTTTTTCTTTGTGAATTTTCAGAAAGGAGACTTGACAAATGAACACCGGTGCATTATGTTGAACAGCGTATCAAAACAACAGGTGATATGTTGAACAATCGAATTCAGAGTGTGATCAAAGGTTGGCGATGGCAGTGGCGAAAGCCCGCTATGGCCAGTTTTGTCGCGCTTTGAAGCCGGTGTTTCATCAGAATGGGGAGCCGGTGAGGTAAAAGCGGTTCCCGGCAGAAAAAATTTATTCCGGTTATAGCGGGTCTGTTTCAAATTCAGAATCAGGCCCGCTTTTTTTGTGTCGAAATTTCAGATCAAGTCTTAATAGAGGAAAAATGAAAATGGTTACGTTTGAGGAATTTGAACGAATGGCGTCCGGCGCCAACCTGATTCCGGTCTGCCAGCGGGTGATCGCGGATCTGGAGACGCCGGTTTCGGTGCTGGCGCGGCTGGCGGATGATGAAAACGTGTTCCTGCTGGAGAGCGTCGAGGCGGGCGAGAAGTTCGGCCGCTATTCGTTTATCGGGCTGAATCCGCGCGGCGTGTTCACCGTGGAACAGGGCAGGGCGTTCTATCAGGACCGGGAGGGCAGGCGGGAGCTTCCGGCGCCGGAGGGTGCATTCATGGCGCTGCGCGAACTGCTCAAAGATGTGCGTCCCGCCGCCGCGCCGGAGCTTCCGCCGCTTTTCGGCGGTGCGGTCGGCTACCTCGGCTACGAAACGGTGCGCGAATTTGAGAAGCTGCCGGAGCCGAAGTCGGGCCTGACCGGAGCGGAGAGTGCGTTCCTGATCACCGACGAGATGATCATTTTCGACAATATCCGCCATACGATGATGCTGTCGGTCTGCGTCCGCCCGGAGGAGTACCGGACGCTGAGGGCCGCTTACGACGACGCGGTCCGGCGGATCGGCGAACTCAAGCTCCGGCTGCGGCAGGCCCCGCGGATTCCCGCTCCGGTTCCGCAGGCTGAACCCCGGCTGAAATCCAACATGAGCCGCGACGATTATATGGATATGGTCGAAAAAGCGAAAAAGCATATCTATGAAGGCGACATCATCCAGGTGGTGCCGTCGCTGAAGTTCACCGCCGAAATCGACCTGCCGCCGCTGCAGCTCTACCGGGCGCTGCGGCTGATCAATCCCTCGCCGTACACCTTCTATCTGAAGATCGGCAAACGGGTGCTGGTCGGTTCCTCGCCGGAGACGCTGGTGAAACTGGAGGACGGCGCGGCTGTGGTGCGCCCGATCGCCGGAACCCGCAAACGCGGCGCGACTCCCGCGTTGGACCGCGAACTGGCCGACGAACTGCTCCGCGACGAGAAGGAACGCGCCGAACACCTGATGCTGGTCGATCTCGGCCGCAACGACCTCGGCCGGGTCGCGCTGCCGGGCAGCGTGCAGGTCAAGGACTTCATGACGATCGAGCGTTACAGCCATGTGATGCACCTGGTGACCACGGTGGAGGCGCTGCCCGCCGAGGGGAAGGATGCGTTCGACCTGGTCCGCTCGACGTTTCCGGCGGGGACGCTGTCGGGGGCGCCGAAAATCCGGGCGATGGAGATCATCCGCGAACTCGAGCCGGAACCGCGCGGCACCTACGGCGGCGCGGTCGGTTATTTCAGCTACACCCACAATATGGACCTCGCGATCACGATCCGCACCTTGCTGGTGGAGGACGGGAAGATTTCGGTGCAGGTCGGCGCGGGCGTCGTGTTCGACTCCGACCCGGCCGCCGAATACGAGGAGTGCTGCAACAAAGCCGCCGCGATGTTGAAATCCCTGAAACTGGCCGCCGCCGGCCTTGAACTCTGATGAGGTGAGAAGATGATTTTCGTACTGGATAATTTCGATTCGTTTACCTACAATCTCGTGCAGTATTTCCAGCAGCTCGACCGGACGGTGAAGGTGGTCCGCAACAACGCGGCCGCGGTGGAGGAGGTGCTCGGGCTGCGGCCGGAGGCGATCGTGCTTTCGCCCGGGCCGGGCCGCCCCGAAAACGCCGGAATCATGCCCGCATTGATCCGCGCCGCCGCCGGCAAGGTGCCGATGTTCGGCGTCTGCCTCGGCCATCAGGCGATCGGGCAGGCGTTCGGAATGCAGGTGATCCACGCGAAGCGGATCATGCACGGCAAGGTCTCGACGGTGGACCACGACGGCAGGGGGCTGTTCACGGGGTTGAGTTCGCCGTTCAAGGCGGTGCGCTATCACTCGCTGGCGCTCGATGAAACGACGCTGCCGCCGGAATTGGAGGTCACCGCCCGCAGCGAGGACGGTGAAGTGATGGGCATCCGCCACAAGGAGGCGCTGATCGAGGGGATTCAGTATCACCCCGAATCGATCCTGACTTCGACCGGAAAACGGCAGCTGGCGAATTTCCTTGAACTGGTCAACGCCCGCCGGCTGGGGAGGTGACGCGATGCTGACGAAGTATCTGAACAAGGTCCTCGCCCGGCGCGACCTGACGCCCGCCGAAATGGAGGAGGCGTTCCGGGTGATCACCGGCGGAGAGGTCGCGCATTCGCAGATCGGCGCGTTTCTGGCCGCACTGCGGATGAAGGGCGAATCCTGTGCCGAACTGGTCGGCGCGGCCCGGATGCTGCGCCGCGCGGCGGCTTTCATCGACTGCGGCGGACGGGAGGTGGTGGACGTGGTCGGCACCGGCGGCGACGGTTCCGACAGCTTCAACATTTCGACTGCCAGCGCGTTCGTCGCCGCCGGGGCCGGGGTCACGGTCGCGAAGCACGGCAACCGCGCCGCCAGCAGCAGATGCGGTTCCGCCGATGTGCTGAATGCGCTCGGCTGCAACCTCGATGCGCCGCCGTCGGTGATCGAATACGCGATCAGTGAACACGGCATCGGTTTTCTGTACGCGCAGAAACTGCACCCGGTGCTGGCGAATGTCGCGGTGATCCGGCGCGAGCTCAGGATCCGCACGATTTTCAATATGCTTGGACCCTTGTGCAATCCCGCCGGGGCGCGTTCGATTGTGCTTGGGGTGTACGCTCCTGAAATGACCGAGCTGTTCGCCGGAGCTTTGCTGGAGCTGGGCGTGCGCCGGGCGATGGTGGTGCATGGGCTGGACGGCATCGACGAGATCAGCTGCGCCGCGCCGACCCGGGTTTCGGAGCTGCGGGACGGCGCGATCCGCACCCGCGAACTGCAGCCGGAGATGCTGCTGGAACGCACCTACGACGCGAAAGAGCTGAAGGGCGGCGACCCGCAGCGCAATGCCGAAATCCTGCTGTCGGTGCTGGACGGCTCCGATCAGGGGGCGCCGCGCGCCGCCGTGCTGCTGAATGCCGGAGCGACCGTCTACGTCGCGGGCGGAGCCGAAACGCTGGAGGAGGGCATCCGCAAGGCCGCCGGTTCGATCGACTCCGGCGCGGCGCTCGGCAAACTGAAAACCCTGATCGAGGTGAGTCATGGAACGCGTGCTTGAGAAGATCGTCGCCGCGAGCCGCCGCGAGCTGGCCCTCCGCAAAACGGCGGTTCCGGCGGCGGAGCTGGAGCGGAAACTCGACGGCCTGCCGCCGGTCCGGGATTTCCGGGCAGCGCTGACCGCTCCGGGAATGCAGGTGATCGCGGAGCTGAAAGCCGCGTCGCCGTCGAAGGGGATCATCCGGCAGCCGCTGGAGGTGGAAGCGCTGGCCGTCGAACTGGAACGTTCTGGGGCCGCCGCGCTGTCGGTGCTGACCGAACGCAATTACTTCCTCGGCGGCCTGGAAAATCTGGAGCGGGCGCGGAAAGTCGTGGAACTTCCGCTGCTGCGCAAGGATTTCATCTACGATGAATACCAGATTCTCGAGGCGCGGGTGGCCGGGGCGGATGCGGTGCTGCTGATCGCGGCGATGCTGGCTCCGGAGGAGTACCGGCGGCTGCAGAAGTTCGCGGAGTCGCTCGGTCTGGCGGTGCTTTCCGAAGCGCATACCGCCGGAGAGATCGCGATGCTGCTCGACAACGGCGCTTCGATCATCGGAGTCAACGCGCGCAACCTCTCCACTTTCGTTACCGATCTCGGCGTCGTCGCGGAGCTGATGGGGCGGATTCCGGCGGATAAGGTGCGGGTTTCGGAGAGCGCGCTGAAATCCAATGCCGACCTGAAGCAGATGAAGCGGCTCGGAGCCGATGCGTTCCTGATCGGGGAAACCCTGATGCGGGCCGCGTCGCCGGGAGAGAAGTTATGCGAACTCATTGCGAAGTGAAAATCTGCGGCCTGACCCGGCGGCGCGATGTCGAGCTGGCGGTCGAACTGGGCGCGGAGTATGTCGGTTTCGTGCTGGCCCCCGCTTCGCCGCGGCATGTGCCGCCGGAGCTGCTGCCGGAACTGACCCGCGGCCTGCCGGAGCACGTCCGCCGGGTCGGGGTGTTCGTGAATGAGCCGGCGGAGACGATCCGGCGGATCGCGGCGGGCAATCTCGATGTGGTCCAGCTGCACGGAACCGAAACGCCGGAGTTCGCCGCCCGGCTGGGGATGCCGGTCTGGAAAGCGGTTCATGTGGAAACGGAACGCGAACTGGAAATGCTGGAGCGGTACGACGTGGAGCGCTTCCTGTTCGACGCGGCTTCGGGCGGCAGCGGCGGTGTGTGCGACTGGCGCTTGGCGGCGCTGGCCGCGAAGCGATGGCGGATCATGCTGGCCGGCGGGCTGCGGAGCGGCAACATCCGTGATGCGGTGGAAACGGTAAAACCTTACGGCGTGGATCTCTCCAGTTCACTGGAGGAGGCGCCGGGAATCAAGTCGGAAGATAAAATGCGAGAATTTTTCAAGGAGATAAGAAAATGAATTCCCATTTCGGTATTTACGGCGGCCAGTATATCGCCGAAACGTTGATGCCCACGTTGATCGAACTCGAACGCGAGTACCTGAAAGCGAAGGAGGATCCGGAGTTCCGGCGTGAAATGCAGTATCTGCTGGCGGACTACGTCGGGCGCGAATCCCCGCTCTACTACGCGAAGCGGCTCAGCGACTACGCGGGCGGCGCGAAAATCTATCTGAAGCGCGAGGACCTGAACCATACCGGCGCGCACAAGATCAACAACACCATCGGGCAGGCGCTGCTGGCGCGGCGGATGGGCAAGACCCGGCTGATCGCGGAAACCGGCGCGGGGATGCACGGTGTCGGCACCGCGACCGTCGCGGCGCTGTTCGGGATGGAGTGCGACGTGTTCATGGGCGCGGTCGACGTCGAGCGGCAGGCGCCGAATGTGGAGCGCATGAAAACGCTGGGGGCGCGGGTGATTCCGGTCACGACCGGTTCGGCGACGCTGAAGGATGCGATGAACGAGGCGATCCGCAACTGGGTTGCGACTTCCGAAAACACCTTTTACGTGATCGGCACCGTGGCCGGGCCGCATCCGTATCCGGCGATGGTGAAGGAGTTCCAGTCGGTGATCGGCATTGAGAGCCGCCGCCAGATCCTCGCGAAGACCGGCAAGCTGCCGAAGGAGGTGCTCGCCTGCGTCGGCGGCGGCAGCAACGCGATCGGGATGTTCGCCGGATTTCTCGATGACAAGGAGGTGAAGCTGACCGGCGTGGAGGCGGGAGGCCGGGGCGTCGAAACCGGCGAACACGCCGCCAGCATCTGCGGCGGCAGGGTGGGGGTGCTGCACGGCTGCAAGACCTATCTGCTGCAGACGGACGACGGCCAGATCGTCGAGGCGTACTCGGTTTCGGCGGGGCTGGACTACCCCGGCGTCGGGCCGGAGCACAGCTATCTGGCCGATACCGGCCGGGTGCGCTACACCACGATCAACGACGACGAGGCGGTCGCCGCTTTCGACCTGCTTTCGCGGCAGGAGGGGATCATCCCGGCGCTGGAATCCAGCCACGCGGTCGCCGAGGCGCTGAAGGTCGCGAAGAATTACGGCAGGGAGGACGCGATTATCGTCTGTCTCTCCGGCCGGGGCGACAAGGACATGGACAACATCCGCAACTATAAAATGAATCAGGAGAAAGCGAAATGAGTACCCGTATCGATAAGACGTTTGAACGCTGCCGCAGTGAGAAGCGCGCGGCTCTGGTGGTTTACGCGACGGTCGGCTGTCCGTCTCCGGCTGAAAGCGAGGCGGTGATCGACCGCCTGATCGCAAACGGCGCGGATATGATCGAACTCGGCGTGCCGTTTTCGGACCCGATGGCCGACGGGCCGGTGATCCAGAAGGCGGGGCAGCTCGCATTGGCCGCCGGTGCGAAGTTCGACGACGTGCTGGCGATCGCCGGACGAATCCGGGCGAAGTATCCCGAAACTCCGCTGATCCTCTTCAGTTACTACAATGTCCTGCTGAATCGCGGCCTCGACAAGCTCGGCGGAGAACTGGCCGCCGCCGGAATCGACGGCGTGCTGGCGGTGGACCTGCCGCTTGAGGAGCGCGGCGAACTGGTTCCGGTGTGTGAAAAATACGGCATCGACCTGATTCCGCTGGTTTCTCCCGCGACGCCGCCGGAGCGGGCAAAGCGGATCGCGGCGGGCTGCGGCGGCTTCATCTATTACATCACCGTGCGCGGCGTGACCGGAGTGCGTACCTCGCTGCCTCCGGAACTGGCGGGGGAACTCGAAGCCGTCCGCAAACTGCTGCCGCTGCCGGTGGCGGCGGGCTTCGGGATTTCGACGCCGGAGATGGCGAAGGCGGTCGCCGCCCATGCCGATGCGGTGGTGGTCGGCAGCGCGATGGTCAGACATGTGGCCGACGGCGACGCCGACGGCGCGGTAAAACTGATCGCGGATATCGCGGCGGCCCTGAAGTAAGGAGCTTGGCTGTGGGGGACGGCCGGTATGGGATTTTTCCCGTACCGGCCGTATTTTCCGGTCAGTCGTCCGCGGCGATCGTCCACATTCCGAACGGTTTGTCCGGGGAAGCGGAGGCCGTCGCCGTGCTGATCGTCATCAGGGGCTTGAAAGAGCCGACATGCCCGTCGCAGAAAAGATAGTTGAGGTTGCCGCCGTGCCGTTCGAGCAGCTGCTGGTTGGGGTTGTCGATGTTGGAGGCGCTGTCATTTCCCTGCCTTGAAGCATCCCGTTCCACGATGGAGAAGGTCCGGGAAGGGGCTTTCAACCGGCCGGTCTTGATGGAAGCGCTGCCGTTGGTCAGTCCGGCGGTCCCAAGCCCGTTCAGGTTGCCGCAGTTGTTTACGCGGGTGATGGAATAGCTGCGGCGTTTGGCGTCAGTGCTTTTGTCGCCGGGGCACTGATAGAGGGGATTGACCAATTCCACCGGGATGGTCTGCTGCTTCATCTCATCCAGCGTCAGGTTTCTGCCGTCATAGCCCGCTCCCAGCGCATCATCCCACGAAATCCAGACGGAGGAGACCGTGACGCAGGCGGGCGGGAAATAGTCCATGTTGGCCCCGTGATAGAGGTTCATGGCGAAACCGATCTGTTTCAGGTTGCCGGTGCATTTGATCGCGTTCGCCCGTTCCCGGGCCGCGTTCAGCGCCGGAAGCAGCATACTTGCCAGAATCGCGATAATAGCTATCACTACGAGCAGTTCAATCAGCGTGAAGTGTGAGGCGGAATGTTTCATATTATTCTCCTTGGGTGAAGGTGATGGAATGTTCGAGTTTGTCGATGCTTTCGGGAGCTTCCAGATAGATTACCGTATCTTCGGGACGGAGCGGAAAGGCGAGGGGATTGCCGTACAGGTCGGCCGCTTTCACGGAGGAAAGGCGGGTGTTGACGGTGCCTCCGGCGGCGGTGCTGCGTTTGGAGATGACCGCCGCCGAGCGGCCTTCTCCCCGGAACAGCCAGAGGTACAGGCCGTCGGCGAGTTGGCGCACCCGGCGGAATTGCGTATTTTCAAGGCGGCGGGCCATCGCCGAATGGGCCGCGAGCATCGGATGCGGGTAGCCGTCCGCGTTGAACAGGACAAGGAAACTCGGAGCCGACGCCAGATCCTTGTAGCAGTGCGCCGAGTACAGGAAAATCCGTTTCACTCCGGCGCCGAGCAGGGAGACCACGTAACGGACGTTGTTGTCGGCGAGCCGGGTGAAATCTTCCCGGTTCTCCCACGGAACGGTATGGCGGTACATTCCGGCGTAGCGCAGGGAGCTGCCGCCGCCGGAGACCGAAAAGCTGGCCCCCTGGCCTTCGGACATGTAGACGGGCTTGCCGATTTTACCGCCCCGCCGGGCGGCGATGCAGCCGGTCGCGGTATCCACGGCCGTCCGGCACTCGTCGTCCGGAAAGCCGGTCATGCGCGGCGTGTAGAAGTGGAAGTCCACCATGTCGCACCAGTCGAAGCCGCCGGCGTCGTAAACACCCTGCGTCCAGGCGCTGTTGCCGGCGGAGGTGTTGAAGCCGGATATCCTGACATTCGGATCGGCCTCCTTCGCCGCGCGGAAAGCGGTCCGGCAGAGTTCGGTGAACGCCGCGTGCGGATTTTCCGGCCGGATGAAGCCGCCGGGACGGCTGCGGTCGTAGCCGACGGCGAAAAAGGAGCCGAGCCACGGTTCGTTCCACACGAAGTATTCGTCGATGACTCCCCGGTAACGGGAGACGACGGTGCGGACGTAGTTCGCGTAGTCCTGCTGGTTCAGCGGCAGGAAGTAGTTGCCCCAGTAACCCGGGGAGGGCATGCCGTCCGTCCGGGTGCGGCTCAGGAAGCTCGCCCAGCGCGGGGCGGTGCCGAGCTCCGCGAAAAGCCGGATATGGTTGTCGCGGAAGGCGGCGATCTCATCGTCAAAAAAACGCCATTTGCCTTTTTCGGGTTCGAGGAAGGCCCAGCCGATGTAGTTCAGCGCGGCGTCGTGCATTCGGGCATGGTTGATCCCGGCGGCCTTGACCGCGCGGATCGAATCGGCGCTGCCGCTTACATGGATGCCGAACGAGGAATCATGGCCGTCGCGCCCCTGATGGACCGGCCGCTCCAGACGGGTGATCACCAGCTCGTTCGGCGGCGAAACGGGCTTCCCGTTGCGGAACACCTGCGCTTCCACACGGAACATGCCCAGCGGCTTTTCCGGGAAAAGCCCGAAGTCGGCGGTTCCGCCGCGCCTGTCGTCGTCGAGTTCGACCGTTTGCAGCTGGCGGCGCTCTCCATACAGGTTGACGGCCTGCAGCCGCAGCGCGGCGCCCCGGAAATTCCCGGTGACATGATACCGGAGGCGGGCCGGCTCATCCGTGAACTGGATGCGGGAACCTGACAGTTCGCTTTCGGGAAGCGCCAGCGCGACCTCGCATTCGCCCGCCGCCGCGTATGCTGTCTCATGTTCGGAGGCCGCGCGGAACGCATCAAGGTTGATTTTCCCCGTGCCGACGACCTGCAATGTCATCGCCCACGCGTCGGCCGGCGCATCGAAAGGAATGGCAACGCGCTTCCACTCCGCCGACGGAGGCAGTTTGAGTGAGGCGAGGGCGCGGTTCTCGCTGATGATCGAAGCGGTGTAATTGCCGCTTCCCCTGTAGGAGAAGGAGAACGCGCTGCGCTGGCGCGGATCGGGGACATTGAAAGGTTCGGAGCAGATGCCGAGCTGCTTTCCGGGGAGCGAACTCAGCTGCAGGGAGGGCTCTCCGGAGGGACCCGGCGAGGCGCTGTCCGCCCGGATCGTCCCCTGAAAGGCGTCCCGGTGGCGCAGCCAGCCGCTTTGCAGGCCGAGCGGGAGCCGGGAGTTGCGCAGATAGTTCCGGGCGTCGGCTGGCGGGCGGCAGAGCCGGGCGGTTCCGGCGGCGGCCTGCGCGGCGAATGCGGCCTGCGCCTCCTCGGGGGTGAGTTTTTCCAGTGTGATGCTCCGCATGTCGAAATTTCCCGTGCCGTCGGCGAACAAATACAGGCCCGTCGACGACTGCGGCTTTTCCTTCAGCGTGAAAACGGAAGTGACCGTCTCCCACGCGCCGCTCCGGCCGAGCGTACAGGCGTGGAAGGTGGTGTACGGTGCTCCGATGAGCCGCAGCGACAGCGACGGGGCTCCCTCGGCCCGGTTGCGCATCCGGGCGGTCAGCCGGTAGGTCGCGGGAACCTGAAGTTCCGGGAGCGGCGCGAAGAACTGGGGCGGCCTGATGACCGTTTTCTCGATGCGGAAGCGCAGGAAACCGCCGCCCGCGTCGCGGTGCGAAGCGGTGGTGCAGACGGAACGGTTCCAGCCGGTGAAATTTTCCTGCCAGCCGGGAGGGAGCGCTCCCCTGAAATAGCCGAGACCCTTGCTTTGGAGGTTGTTCACGATGCTTTTCCCGGTTTTGGCGAAGGTGCTGTGCAGGATGGTCTCCGCGCCGCACAGCGCCTGCTGGATGCAAAAGAGAAGTGACAGGATAATCGGAATGTTTCTCACGGACAAGCCTCCACGATTTTGGATTAATAAAGCGGTTTCAGCCGGAATTCACCGGCCGGCGGCTGCAAAAAAACGGCGGTTTCCCGGCCGGCGAGCCTGGCGAGGATATATTCGGCCCCAAGCTCGCCGAGCCTGAATTCCGGCAGTTCGACGAAACCGTCATAGCTGCCGTAGTCGCGCAGCTCCCATTCCGAGGCGAAATGCAGGACAGGCACACGCTCCGGGGTGCAATGTTCGCGCAGCAGTGTGGTGTACAGGACATTGCGCCCTCCCGAATCGTAGCAGACCAGCGCGTCGATTTCGCCGGATTTGGATGAGAGGGTACGGGCCAGCCCTTCGATTTCCGCTCCGTTCCGGTAGAACATCGAGAGGGAAAGCACTCCGCCTGCCGCGGTCAGTTCGGCGGTCAGTGCCGCGTAACGCTCCTGCGCGGAATGGTGTTTGCGATCGGCGCTGAAATCAGGCCCGAACCAGCCGATGCGCCTGTGCCCCGCTTCGCGCAGGTGGCGGACCATCTGCCGGACACCGGAACGTTCGTCGATCGGAATGCACGCGAGACGGGGATCGTCCGCCGCGCGGTTCAGCCAGACGACGGGCAGTCCGAAGCTGTTGACGCGCTGATCGAGCTCCGGCGGAATCCAGCCGCAGCAGAGGCCGATGATGCCGTCGACGGAGATCGTTTCAAAGAAGTCGGGGAATTCAATCCGGTCGTTGACCATCTCGATATAGACCGGTTCGAATACCAGCGAGTATCCCTGTTTCGACAGGGTCGAGGAGATGCCGTCCAGATAGGTGATGAGCTGGGGATGCTGCAGGTGCTTGCGCGCTCCGTACTGGGGGATCACGCAGGCGATGCGCCGGAAGCTGTTGCAGCGCATGGAGCGCGCCGCCTGATTGGGGAAATAGTTGTATTGCCTGACCACGCTGCGCACTTTCTCGCGGGTGTTTTCCGAGAGCACGTCCGGCGTGTTGAAAAAGAGCGAAACCGTCTTCTGGCTGACTCCCGCTTTTTCCGCGATGAATTTCTGATTGATGACCATGAGGGAAAATGCCCTGTGATTTGAAATTACTCTTGGTATACGTAGTAATATTATACCAAAAACAGCTTCGTTTGTCAATACCTGTGCAGGATATTTTTTGAAAAATATGTGAAATGCAGAGTTTTTATCGAAAGAAATCAATATTTTTACTACGTAGTAATAATGGGCGTCAAATGAAATGACGGCGGGATATGGAAGTTGGAGAGATTACTGTTCGGAGAGCGGCGTGAGGTAGAACTCGTACCGGTCGCGCTTTTCCGGCGGAACCGGGAACGAAACCTCGCTGCCGCGCGGCGCGGCGGGAACTTCCACCGCCATCAGGCTTCCTTTCGGAAAAGAAACGCCGACGACCTTGTATTCGTTGGTGTAAAGCGGGTTTTCCACCTGAAGCGTCTGGGCGATATTTTTCTGGTACAGTGTGAAACGGAACTTTTCCTGATCCATATTTTGCAGAATGATGCGGGCATGGCCGCCGCGAGGGACGGAAAAAGTTTCCAGCAGAATCGCTTCCTGCTGATTTTTGCGGTAGTAGAGTCCGTATTCTCGTTTTTCCAGGGAGCGCCTGAATTGTGAAATCCCGGCGGCGGCGCAGGCGTTGCGCCATTCCGTATTTCGCCGGTTCGACCACCAGTGGCCCGCGGTATTGAGGAAGAGCAGGAAGATCAGAACCAGAAAGAGCCAGACGGGCAATTCGATTTTTCTCTGCATATACTGTTTCCTTTAATAGTTTACCGTCCGGGACAAGATACCAGCCGAACCGGAAAAAAGCAAGGGGGAATGGAGAAAAACGGTTTGAAAAGACCGGCGCGCGGGATATGTTACTTCCTGTTCAACCATTCAATAAGCGGGGAGGCTTGCCGGTATGAATTATCGCCCGAAGGGAATGTGGGTGTGGGACCCGTGGTGTGTGGCCGACGGCGCCGGAACGGTGCATCTGTTTCATTTGCAGCAGCATGAACGGCCGGAGGACGGCGACTGGAATCTCTGTCCGATGGGACATGCAGTCAGCAATGACCTGCTCCACTGGAAAGAGCTTCCGTCCGTGCTGCCGCCGTCGGAGGCGGTGCGGGACGACGACGACCGGCAGGCGTGGACCGGCTGCGCCGTCCCGCACAACGGCCGGATCAACCTCTTTTACACGATGCGCGGCAGTGCCTCCGACGGCCGGATTCAGGCGATCGGGCTGGCGCGTTCGGAGGATGGAGTTCACTTTGAACGTTACTCCGGCAACCCGGTGCTGAGGCCGGACCCGCGCTGGTACTGCACTGCCGCCGCCCCGACTCCGGGCGTGGTCGACTGCCGGGATATGATGGTCATTCCCGCCCCGGACCGGCCGGGCTGGTACGGCTATTTCGCGACGCGGCGGCCCGGCGCCGACCAGGGGGAGGCTGCGGTGATCGGCCTGGCGTGGAGTCCCGACCTGATCCGTTGGGAACAGCAGCCGCCGGTGTTCGCAAGCACCCGGCACGCCTGCGTGGAGGTGCCGGATGTGTTCGAGCTGGACGGGCGCTGGTATCTGATCTGCCTGACCGGCATGGTATACGGCAGTTTGAATGATTTCACAGAGCCGGAGTGGAACTTCGGAACCGTTTACGCGGTCGCGGATTCGCCGCGCGGCCCTTTCGTGGAGCTTTCGGACAACTCCCTGATCGGCACCGCCCGCATGGGCGGCCCGCTGTCGCTGCGTCATCTGGAATTTGAGGGCGGATTGTACTGCATGTATACGGATCGGGAGAATCTCGGGCGCGTCGACCACGCCGACGCCCATCTCGGCACGCTGACCACCCCGAAGCTGCTGCGCACGACCGGCGACCGGCTGGAGCTGGCCTACTGCGACCGGGTGGAGCAACTGGTGAAGCGGGAAATTCCGGTCGACCCGGAGCGGCTGCGGCAATTGGTCGGTGAGGACTACAGTCAGATCTGGCCGATGCGTCCGCTGCCGGTGGAATTCCGGGAGGACGGCGCGATCGGGCTGGAGCGGCGCAACACCTTCCGCATTCTGCCGCTCGGCGTGGCGGGAGTACGCAGTTATATTTTTGAAGTTGACGTGACGCTGCAGGACGCGGCAAGCGGCGGAGTAGCGGTCCGCATGGCGGAGGACCCGCGCGCCGACTGCGACCTGATCCGGCTCGACCGCGAGCGGGGCAAGCTGCAATTCCTGGGGTTCCGCAAGGCGGATTATTCGGAGAGATGCACGATCCCGTTTGAAGCGGGCCGTGAATACCGCCTCCGGGTGGTCGCCCGCCACGAACACATCGAGCTTTACATCGACGACCGCCTGTGCCTGTGCGTGACCCGCTACCGCTGCCCGGAGGGAGGATTGGGGCTGTTTACGGAACGCGGACGGACGGTGTTCCGCAACCTGCGCATCCGGGAGCTGGATATCCCCGGCCCGGCATCCGGGATGTGAAAGGGGCCTGCCGTTTTTTCGGAGACTCGCACTTGCTTTTTGACGGGAACGGCTTTATTATAACAGATGCAAAACAATCCGCAACAACCAGAGAGAGGAAAACAGCGATGAATAAAGGCGACGGTATGAATTACGCCCCGGTCGGCAAGCCGGACCCGGTGGTGAAACCCGGAGAATTCGTGTTTGCGGCGATCGGTCTTGACCACGGCCATATCTACGGCATGACCAACGGGCTGCTCGAAGCGGGCGCGACCCTGAAGTGGGTCTACGATCCCGATCCGGAAAAAGTCGCCGCATACCGCAAGGCGTATCCGCAGGCCGCGGCGGCGGACTCCGAAGCGCGGATTCTGGAGGACCCGGAGGTGAAACTGGTGGCCGGCGCCTGCGTGACCGGCGACCGGGCCGCCCTCGGAATCCGGGTGATGAAAGCGGGCAAGGACTACTTCACCGACAAAGCGCCGCTGATTTCGCTCGAACAGCTCGACGCCGCGAAGGCCGCCGTCCGGGAGACCGGCCGCAAATATATGGTCTGCTTCAGCGAGCGGCTGCAGTCCGAGAGCGCCGTCTATGCCGGGCAGCTGATCGAACAGGGGGCGATCGGGCGGGTGCTTCAGGTATTGGGAATGGGGCCGCACCGGCTGAACGCGTCCTCCCGTCCGGCGTGGTTTTTCGAGCGGGCCCGCTACGGCGGCATCCTGTGCGATATCGGCAGCCACCAGATCGAACAGTTTTTGTACTACACCGGGGCGACCGACGCGAAGATCATCGCGAGCAAGATCGCGAACTACAACCATCCCGAATATCCTGAACTGGACGACTTCGGCGACGCCACGCTGGTCGGCAATAACGGCGCGACCGGCTACTTCCGGGTGGACTGGTTCACGCCGGACGGGCTGCGCACCTGGGGCGACGGCCGCACCTTCATCCTCGGAACCGAGGGATATATCGAATTGCGCAAATATCTCGACGTGACGCGGGAAGGGGGCGGCGACCATGTGTTCTGGGTGGACAACAAGGGCGAACACTACTTCGACGCCGCCGGCAAGGTCGGCTTCCCCTACTTCGGCAAGCTGGTGCTCGACTGCATCAGCCGCACCGAAAACGCGATGACGCAGGAGCACGCCTTCAAAGCCGCCGAGCTTTGCGTGCGCGCCCAGCTTCAGGCGGTCAAGGTCGAGTAGATGGCCGGAGTGTCGGAGGAAGAGCTTCGGACAGTCCGGTTCGAGCCGGAGATGATTCCGGCCTGCGCCCGGATCTATCTGGATGTCTATACCAATGAGCCGTGGAATGAAACCGTGGAGTCGGCGGAGGCTGTGGAGCGGTTTTTCCGCCGCCACGCCGCGGGCGGGGAATTCATCGGTTACGCGCTGTTGTCGGGCGGTCGTCCGGCGGGTTTCGCGATCGGTTTTGCCAAGCCGTGGATCAGAGGTGTGGAGTTTTATCTGGATGAACTCTGTCTGGCACGCGAATTTCAGCGCCGGGGCTTCGGCAGCCGCTTCATGGCGGAAATCCGGGCTGATCTGAAAAAACGCGGTTTGAACGGCATCCTGCTGAACACCTCGCGGCACTGTCCTTCTTTCCGGTTTTACCGGAAGCTCGGTTTTGAACCGTTTGAGAAGCTGGTGGTAATGGGAGTGGAGTTCTGATGGAAGCTGTGGAATGCCGTCGGTTTTCCGCCGGCGAGGAGCCGCCGTGGGAACTGCTGCTGCTGGCCGACCCTTCCGGGGAAATGGTCCGGAGATACCTGGGGCGCAGTGAGCTTTTCGGCTGCTTTTCCGGGAAGGCGTGCATCGCGGTCGCTGCGGTGGTGCCGCTGGGGGAGGGCGTATGTGAATTGAAGAATCTGGCGGTGGCCCCGCCGTGGCAGCGGCGTGGAATCGGCAGGCTGCTGCTGGGCTATGTCTGCGACTGCTGTGCGGAAAATTTCCGGGCGATGGAAGTCGGCACCGGAAACTCCAGCATCGGCAATCAGCATTTTTACCGGAGCATGGGATTCCGCCGGTTCCATACCGACCGCGGCTTCTTTCTGCGGAACTACCCGGAGCCGATCGAGGAAGACGGCATTCCGTGTACCGATCTGGTGAAGTTTCGCAAGGCGCTGGCGCGGGAGCTCAGAACAGTTCGCGCTGACTGAACTTCGAGTTTTTAGGCAGCCAGCAGAACGGGGGGGCGGTGACGGCCCGGTTGTAAGCGGCGCACCAGCTGCGGTAATGTTCCAGCTTCTGCCGGAGAAGTTCGCCCAGTTCGCGGTAATCGGCGAGCTGTTCCGCCGCCGGTTCCGGGAGTGCATTGATCCGCTGTTCTGTTTCGGAGTCGAGCTTGAGCCACTCCGTGATCGGCCCGGTCAGTTCGGCGGCGAGTTCCGGATCGATTTCGCGGGCCACTTCCTGCCGCCGTTTCAACAGGGCCTCGATATGGAAACGGCACTGGTCAACCTGACTGCGCCGCATTGCAACGCTGTTGAAAATAAAAATGAACACGCCGATACAGGCGAGCAGGGTAAGTTCGATTATCATGATGATTCCTCAAAAAAATTCCGCAAATGGCGACTGGAGTTATAACTATACAGTTTCAACCAAGAAAATTCAATTTTTTTTGCTCAAACGACTTTAAAAATTTCAAAACCTTGCTATATTGAGAAACGTGATGCCAATATAGCTCAGTCGGTAGAGCAATTCACTCGTAATGAATAGGTCATCGGTTCGATTCCGATTATTGGCTCCAATTTAAAACACTGGAATCCAGCAGGTTGCAGAAGCAAGCCTCGCTGGATTCCTTCTTTTTCACCCAAATTGCCAGTTACCACACGTTACCCTCAGATTCCATTCTAATTTCCGTCAAACTGCAACCAAACTGCAACCACGATTTTGAGGGTAAACTGCAACCCGCCAAGCAGAAAAATCCGGTGCAATTGCAACCCACTGTAAAAACAGCCTTTTATGGTTCGTTTCCCACCCCTTGGGAACTCCCTTTATTATTAAAATTCAGAGATTAAAGTGAGATTCTAACTCTGTCTGCATGGACAAACGCAACAGGATACCCGTCATTGATCGTTCATGTTCGATTTCAGAAGATGAGCGTGCGTCACCATAACCATCATGTATGTACGATAAGTATATAAGTATACTAATATTAATCGGTCGATATGGTTCTTCACGGTTGAGCGTAACGCTTTACGTGAGCTGATTCGTTTCTCGCACGGTGCAGCGGCACTGTCAATCTCCGGAAGTACGGCGTCTGCCGGATCGGATTCCGGCAACGCGGTTCATGGGTGTGGAAAGCGTCTATACTCTCCGAAAAACACGATTTAACGGTCGAGTGTCAAATTGTCGATACTTGGCTGACCTTCGGCTTGACAAATGGATTTCCCGGTGTATCTTCCACGTCGATTCCGCCGGAAGTGTCGGAAGGATTTGGCGTGGGTAATGGAAAGTGAAAGGCGAATAACCGCGAGGGTATGGAGCAGAAATGAATGTGAAAGAGTTGTTCAGCGACCAAGTGTTCAACCGGAAGCTGCTCCGGCTGGCTTTCCCGATCACTTTGCAGAACCTCATGCTCGCGCTTGTCGCGGCGGCCGATGCGATCATGCTCGGACGGGTCAGCCAGAATGCGATGGCGGCGGTAAACGTCTTTCTCATCTTTCGTCTTCGAATCGCTCCTTCAGCTTGCGGTAATAATTCCGGACACTCTTATCTCCTTCATTATCCAGAAAGAGGCAATACGGCAGGCTGTCCGTTGTCCGGTGTTTGGTGACACAGCGGCAACAGACGCCATGATTCGGACAATTCTTCTTCGGACAGGCACATTTTTTGACATTGGCGCAACTCATATCGTAATCCCCATAGTTACTGCAAACGTAAAGTACAAACCGATCAGCAGAAATATGATTCCGGTAATCCGCTGAGCCCAGAGTTCGAACATGGCCAGCCGGTGATATGTCCGGCCAAACTGATTGACTCCAAATGCCAGCAGAAAAGCAAAGAACAAAACCGGCAGGCCGGTTGCCATCCCGTAGATCGCGGGCAGCAACAGCCCGGAGTTGAACTTGATCGCCAACGGGAGCAGGCTCCCGAAGAAGAGAACCGCCGAGGTCGGGCAGAACGACAGTGCAAAGATAATGCCGAGCAATCCGGCACCGGCAATACCCATCCGTTCAACCCTGATCCACAGACGTTCACCGATGCCACCCGAAATCGCGGGCAGCGTCAGAAGCTTCAGAAGTACCATTGCGACCAGAATCAGCAGCGGCCCCATCAGGAGATTCATATACTTTTGCAGCAGATGGGAAACCTCCGGCGCTGCCGTCAAGCCACCGGCCAGCAGTATTCCAAGCGACGCATAGGCGATGGTTCGACCGCAGGCATACAGAACTCCGGCTGCCAGTACCGCCGGAGCTGAACCGATCTTGCGTCCGACAAAGCTGATTGCGGCGATGTTGGTCGCCAGCGGACACGGGCTGATTGAAGTCAGGATTCCGAACCAGAATGCGGAGCCGATTGCCAAAGCGTATTCCATCACTTCAACATCCGCTCCAGACCGTTTCCGATATATTGCATGAATTGTTCCGGTTCACGGACGAGGTTCCAGATCTGGTCGAACTTCTCATATCTGTCACCTTTCTGCATAACCACGGTTCGGGTGGAAAGCTGAAAGTCCCGGATGTAGTGTTCCTTGGCCGGATCATCCACATTCACCGAACGGAAAACAATCTTGCCATCCGCAAGCTGATCGGCAAAGTTCTCCTGAACCGCCTGTTTCGTCAGTTCTTCAATCCGGTTGCAGGTCATGCAGCGTTGCGTACCATGAAAATAGTAGACAACAACGGCATCGGCCGGAACCGATACGGCGGTGGTATCCTCGTGCCGGGAATTCAGCTCCCGGACAACCATTGCGGCAATGCTGAACAGAATCAGCGCCAGCAGCAGCACCGTCAGAATTTTCCGGGATACGCCGCTGCCGCCGCAACAGCTTCCTGAAGCGGACTTCTCTTCAGCCGACGAACAGCAGCAGGCATCCGGAGCCGTTGTTTCCGGGGAACCGGCGCAGCAGCACGGGGTATTGGCTCCGGTCATTGCGGCAGTCAGCCGTTTCCCGATTTCTTCCGGCGACAGAACCTTGCCGGAGGAAACCACCTTGCCGTTGATTGCCAGCGCCGGGGTCATCATCACTCCGGCATCAGTGATTGCGTTGATATCGCTCACCTTTTCGAGTTCGATTTCAATGCCGAGCTTCCGTGCCGCTGTTTCCGCATTTGCCGCGAGTTTCCGGCACTTGTCGCAACCGCTTCCGTAGATTTGCATTTTCATGATAAAACTCCTGTTTCGGATTAATGAATGAACCAGTTGAATACATATCCGCCGATCACTGCGGTCAGAAACACCAGCGCGACGATGGCGGCGACCACACGGACCCTGAAGATCGAAAGCAGCATCGACATTTCCGGAATCGCCATACCCGCGCCGCCGATGATGAGAGCGATCACCGCGCCGAGACTCATTCCTTTCTGTACCAGAGCAAGACCGATGGGGATTGCGCTTTCGGTACGGATGTAGAGTGGAATCCCGATCAGCGCCGCCAGCGGAACCGCAAACAGATTGTCCGGTCCGGCGATTCCAAGTATCCATTCCTGCGGGATATAACCGTAGATCGTTGCTCCGATGGCGGTGCCGATCACCAGATAAATCAGAACGCCGAGCAGGTCGTCGTATGCTTTCCGGCAGGAAACGGCGAGTTTGCCTTTGAAGGTCGCCGGAACCGTCTCCTCTTCACCGTTGCAGCAGGAAGCCGAATGCCGTTCCGCGACCTTGCGCACGAAGCGTTCGGCGCGGCAGACGTTCATCAGCCAGCCGCCGATCAGGGCGGCGGCGAAGCAGACGACGAAATAAACCAGGCACGCCTTCCAGCCCATCAGCGTCCAGACCATCGCCACGATAATCGGATTCAACAGCGGGGAGACCAGAACGAAAGTCAGAATCGGCCCGATGGAAACTCCGGCATTCAGAAGGCCGAGCGTAAGCGGAATCGTCGAACAGGCGCAAAACGGCGTTATGCTGCCGAGCAGCGCCGCCAGCAGATATCCCATTGGTCCCTTGCGCGACAGATATCGGTTCAACCGCTCTTTCGGAATATATTGCAGTGCGAGCGCCACCGCCGCGCTGATCGTCAGGAACAAAACCACCAGTTCCAGAAAGATAAAGCCGAAGTAACCGAGTGTATCCAGCAACGTATTCATCATTCAGAAGCTCCCGTACAAGTATCCGGCGACCGTAGAAAACACCACCACCAGTCCAACGAACGCCGCCGTCTTCCGGAAGCCGATCACCTGATTGATCACCAGCATGGACGGCAGTGACAAAGCCGGTCCGGCCAGCAGCAGCGCGAGTGCCGGGCCTTTGCCCATTCCGGCTCCGATCAAGCCTTCGAGAATCGGAACTTCAGTCAGAGTTGCGAAGTACATGAACGCTCCGGCGAACGAAGCGAAGAAATTCGCCGCCAGGGAGTTGCCGCCGACCGCCCATTCCACGTACTCACTCGGGATCAAACCCTCCTGTCCCACCCGGCCAAGCAGCAGACCGGCGATCAATACGCCGAAGAGCAGCAGCGGCAGAATTTTTTTGGTGAAGTCCCAACTCGTTTCAAACCAGTTTCGGAGTTCCGGTTTCTTCGAGGTACTGGTAAAGAAGCCGATTCCGAGGAAGCCGGCAGTAAACGCCGGCAGCGGATACGCCGGGAGAAGCAATGCGAGAAACGCCACCGGAATCGCCGTGATTACAACCTGCTGCAGCGGCATTCCGAAATAACGCACCAGCATGACGCCGAGCAGAAGTGCCGATGCGGAAGTCAGATACCATTTGATATTCCAGATTGCCGCCCATACACTGTCACTCCCCTCCGGCTTTCCCCAGTTGGCGAAAACCAGAATCGCCGCCATGCTGCCGAAGTAAAGAACATTCTGCCACAACGGACGCCCATCGTCCGATTCCGGCTCATCGGCGGCAGCGGCTTTCGCCAGTTCTTCTTTGCGGAACAGCCAATGCATGCAAACGCCGATCGCAATACTCATGGCGATTGCTCCGGCGGCGCGGGCGATGCCAAGCTCCAGCCCGAGAATCCGCGCAGTCAACACGATTGCCATGATGTTGATTGCCGGGCCGGAATAGAGAAATGCCGCCGCCGGACCGAGTCCCGCCCCGCGTTTGTAGATTCCGGCGAAAAGCGGCAGAATCGTACAGGAACAGACCGCCAGAATGGAGCCGGAAACGGAAGCTGCCGCGTAGGCCGTCACCTTTTTCGCTTTCGGTCCGAGATAGCGCATTACCGCGCCCTGACTTACGAATACTCCGATCGCTCCGGCAATGAAGAGAGCCGGAATCAGGCAGAGCAGCACATGTTCGCGCGCATACCATTTTGTCAATTCCAATGCCTCTAAGACCGCATGGTCGAACCGGGCGGTTCCGACCGGCATCCAGTAACAGAGCGCGAACACTCCCGCCAACCCGGCCAGCCATTTCCATTGTTCCTTCCACATCAGCAATTCTCCTATATTTTGCCTAATGACCAAATGATTAATCAAAAAGAAGACATCTCAACGTTTCGACACGCAATCAAGCATGGCAAGAACGCAGGGACAAGCCAGACGGTAATAGACCGACTTGCCGCGTTTGTCATCCTCGATCACCCCGGCTTGTTTCAACACCGAAAGATGTTTGGAGATGGTCGAGAAGTCAGCGCCGACAGCTTCGACGAACTCACAGACGCAATGCTCCCCGTCTGCAAGTTGTTGAACAATCCACAGCCGCGTCGGATGTCCAAGCGCCTTGAACACTTCCGCCTCTCTCTTACAGCAATTCCGATCATACTTCAACATGGCACATCCTTTGTTATTTGGCAATATAACCATGTATTTGTAGAAATCAAGCCATTTTCGTCATAATCTGAAAGAAAAGTTGTCGATAGGCCATTCAAGCCCGCGTAATTCAAATAAAACTCAGATATATATTACTCTCGTGAATACAGCCCCATCGGTCGATGTCTGCCCGATGGGGCAGCTGTGTTTTAACATCACGGAGGTAATGAAAATGAAAATCAGAAAGAGTGTGCTGCAAGAAGCGTTGAAGGTGCTCGGCAAGGTGGTGTCGCAGACTTCTCCGGTGGAGGTACAGCGATCGGTACGTTTTCTCGGTGTCGGGGCGCAGGTCTGGCTGACGGCAACTGACGGCGTGGAATCCGTCACGATCGAAGTTGCTGGCGATGCCGGGAGATGGAGGAGTTCGCGGTCGACTATAAGGCTCTGCGGGAACTGATCCGTTCCACGCGCGGCGGCGAGATTGAGATAACCGGCAAGCAGCTTGACTGGCCGGAAACGGAGGCCGTCCCGGATGACGCGGTGACGGTCGAACTGCCGCCGGATTTCGGCAAGCTGCTGGCATTGGCGGCCCCGGTGGTGGATCTGCGTGAAGCGCGGCTCGCGTTGCGGGGGATCAACCTTTCCCGCGACGGCGTGACCGCAACGAACGGCAAAGAGTTGCTCAACCTGCCGTGTCCGTTGAAAATCCCGGAGGATATGACGCTGCCGTTTCCGCTGGCGCTGCTGACCGCACGGCCGGAGGGAGCGGGGACGCTGCACATCTGGCGCAGCCGGAATAAACGGCTGTTCCGCATCGTGATCGGCGGTTTCCAGTGGCAGGGGAAAGTGTTGCCGGGCAACTTCCCCGATTGGAAGCAGGTGATTCCCGCCGACAAGATGCTGGATTACCGGATCGAGATTCATGAGCCGAAACGGGTCATTGAATTCCTGAAGACGGTTCCCGACTGCCCGCCGTTCCATGCTGTCGAGCTGAACGTGGTTCCGAACGGCGTCACCGTGGTTCCGAATAACTTTCCGGATATGGAACTGCGGCTGGAGGCGACGGTGAGCGGTGCTCAGCCCCGTGCGGTGCTGGCACTTAACAAATATATCCTGCTGCGGATGCTTCAGCAGGGCTACACGAAGTTCCGGGCGCATTCGGACGGCAGGATACCGGTCATCGCCGAGGGCGGCAGCGGCCGGTATCTTGCCATGCCGATTCACATATTACCCAAACATCAACCTGAAAAGGAGACAAGCAAAATGGAAAACGTCAAACGCATCGAACACACTGAAACCGCAGCCGAGGAGCCCGCCGAGCCGGTGAATCCGATGGAGGAACTGAATCACTCCATCGAGGATCTGCGCGGCAAGCTCAAAACGCTGCTTGACGAATCGGCGCTTCTGGCCCGTAAGGTCAAAGAGGCCGTGCTTCAGCAGAAGCAGCGCGAACGCGAGTTCGTTCAGGCGAAACGCGCCATCGAACGCATCAGAATGGCGATCTAGCCATTCTGCTGATTCTGTTTCTTAATCGTCAGAAACAGAATATCATCGGAATCCTTATCGCGGGCTACCGCTTGTTTGGAACGCAACAGATCGTCCAAGCATAGATATTTGACCGGAACACCGTGAAAGTCGTGGATAATTGCCCGTTCTTCCACTGTGGAGAACTTGGGAAGCCCCGGTGGCGACAGATGAAACTGGATAATTCCGGCGGAAGTCTGGAAGGTCTGCACAAAACCTTCTCCGGCCTGAATATCAAGCGGTTCCAATTCCATATCAAGATCATCGGCCAACGCGGCATTGATCTTGGCGAAATTCTCCTGATCGAATGGAGGAATGAAAATGTCCCAATCCAACGTGAAACGAGGCATGCCTTCCTGAAGCATAGCCTGACCGCCGATCACCACGTACGGACATTGGCTGCATTCAACCGCCTCAGAAGTTCTTCCATTTCACTCCCCCCTGAGCAGCAATTTCTTTCAGATATTCCCGTTTCCAAGCATTCATTTCCTCATAATTGCGGAATGACTTCTTTGAAAATTTGGGCAAATTGAGCGGCACCGGAAATTTCATGACCGGTGGATTAGCCAGCCAAAGCCGTATTTTCTGCTCTCGAATATCCATAGTGTGTTTGCTGCTCCTGTGTCTAATATAATTGAATTTTCTCAAAAAACAAGAAAAAGGTGATTTATCATGTTGAAGCTCAATGCCAGTTACAGTAAAAAGGTTCCGGCTGGAGAGGAATATTCCAGCCAGAGCTATCATGCTTCAGTCGAAGTGGAACTGCCGGACGGGTTAAGCCCGGATCAGTTGCAGGCTCGTATTCACGAAACGTTCGATCTGGTGCGAAACTCGGTCGAAGCGGAATTGCATGGAAAAAGTCCCGCAAATTACGGGAGAAAATGGTCGGAAAAGCCCTGTAAAACGGGCCTCAAACATCCTCCGGCATGAAACCGGGAGAACCGCAGGCTCCGGCATCGGCGTGATTCCTGACCAACCCGACATCCGCCAGTACCGCCTGTCGGTTGAGCCAGAGAATATTATCCAGCTTGATGTCCCGAGGCATCAGCTTATGTCGGTGCAGTTCCTTCAATCCGGCAAGCAGTTCCACTGTTATTGCCATAACTTCCGAAGCCGGGAGAGGACCTTGTATACTCAACCGATGCGCCAGCGTATCGGCGGAATATCCCTCTCCGGGAGTGAGATTATCGGCCGGCGGCACGGTGTAATAGAGCCGATTGTCCACTTTGTCGATATGCAGGATCGGCAGCAGATTCGGGTGACGGCAGGAACGGAAACGGATCAGCCCGTCCAGTTCCTTTTGCATCGCCTTTCCGGTTCCCGTCAGAAGTTTCAAGGCTACCGTCTGGCCGGAGAAGAGATTTTCCGCCAGGAATACCTGACCGAAAGAACCTTTGCCGCACTGCTCCAGCAACCGGTAAGCGCCGATGACATCGCCCGTTCTATATTCCATTTTCCGGCAGCTCCAAAGTCGGATCGTCTGCGTTGATTTCAGCGATAATACGTTTCAATTTCTGAACGCAGCGGGTACAGGCGATATAAACCTGATTCTTCGTGATTCCGAGTTGACCGATGACCTGATCAATCGGCATTTCCTGCACCATGTAGAGTTCAAAGGCGCAGTACGTAATCGGCTCCACTTCCTTTCGGAGAAGTTCCATGGCGTCATGCAGAATCAACGCGCGCCATTCGTACAATAACGCGGTATTCAAGATGTTATCCGGGCCGTCATCCGCATCTGCGGGATCTTCCGGAAGAGTCTCCACTGGTTGGCTTACCGGAGGACGCTTCCGCAGAATATCGATGATTTTACCGTGAATGATCCTGCCGAAGTAGGTACGGAACCGGGCAATTCCCGGATCGAACACGAAGGTTTTGGAGTTCTGAAAGAAGCGGAACATGACCTCCTGGAGCAAGTCGTTACATTCGGTGTCAGTCAGTCCTTTCAGGCGGCCGAGCGAAATAATGATTTCCGAATAGCGGGCAATAAACTCCTCCCAGGAGACTTCACCTCCCCCGGTCATCTTTTCCAATAAGGTTTGGGATGTTTCTGGATACTTCAAGCTGCTGCCCCGTTTTGAATTGGTTAACATATCGCAAAGGATTCCATTTTCAAGTCCTTGTTTCCTACTTGTCGGAATAAGGGCAAAAATCTCCCGTTATTTCCACAGATTTCTGATTGTTTTACGCTGTTTCAATGGCTCCCTGTGTCACTCATCGATTCAAACATGAAATCGAGGGAGAAACGGTTCTCGAATCGTTCGCTTTAAGTAAGCAGGAAGCGTATTGCCAACGAGGGCAATACGCTTCCTTGCACGTAGTTTAGAAACGGTATTTCTTCAACACCGGATGCTTTCGGCAGAGCAATTGCCAGTCATCTTCCGAGAATTGGTTAATGACCGGGCATCGCTCGATGTAGTCCGGCAGATGGAACAACAAGTTCCACCAGTAGGAAACCGGAAAGCGTTCCCAGTAATGGCAGTAAGGTTCCAATTCACGGCACCTTCGCAGCATGAGCAACCAGTCATGAAGGGAAAAACAATTCCAATCTCTGATACAGACTGCCGATTCTGGAGAACTGATCAGAAACCCGACCAACATTGCCGGAGGCCTCATTTTTGGACAATAGGATATCAGGCGCGGCTGAACCGAGAGCAATTCCGCCCATTCATTTATCGAGAAATTTTTCCAACAGCGGCAGTAGGCCGCGAGCTGTGGCTGCTTGGCCAACAACTCGCTCCATTGCAGCGTTCCCCATTCCGAAACACAGGGGCATTCTTGGAACAAATGCGGAGCCGATTGCAGCACAATGTTCCACGCAGAAGCATTCCACGTTTGGAAGTCGCAATAGTCCCGAAACTGCGGCGATGCGGCTAGTAACTTTCCCCACTCTTCAGCGGAAAAACGCCAGTCCGGGCAAGACTGTACGAATATCTTACAACGGAGTCATTGCTCCTATTGTCAATTTCAGGCTGTTTTTCTTCTGATTTTTTTGTGTGTCAAATGCCATGGAAAGTTGACTCAAATGTATTGTTTTTAGATTGCCAGGTATACATAAATATCAATGATAATAGCTTATAATCAAATAATTATAATTCAAATTTTACCTTTTATAGTTGCAATAATATTACTTTTATATTTGAGAGAAATTATTTTTAATACTGTATAAATATAATTTTATATAACCTCAAGAGAATTTACAGGAATCATCTCTGTTTTCGGATTATTTCACGGAAATGAACAACTCTAATGCTGTTCTCGGAATACGAGTGCTGCGTGCGGAGATTTTGATGACACCCAGCCAGCCTTCCCGAATGTAACGGAAGATTGATTTTGGATGGCAACCGAGTAGTTCGGCAGCCTCCTTTACAGTATATAATTTCTCCGGCACTTCCGGTCGGCTTTCGCCACCGGAAGCCGCCAGTTTCAGAAGTTCATTCAAGCGTCTGCCGTCAAGCAGGCCGTTTTTCACGGCTGGGGCCAAAAAGTCTTTGACTACTTTGATCTCTTCCGGGGTCAGGAGCATGTCACCCTCCGTTGCTGTCGACTTGACCAGTTATGACCCGGGGAGCGGCTCATTTTACTGCTGTTCCGGTATCTTTGAAGTTGAGGAATCTGATGCCATCGATTTCCGGCGTCAGATCACCGGAATAGATGACGAAACCGGGCTGGAATTTTTCCGACAGCTTGCGGAACTTCAGAAGGTTTTTGCAGAAGTCCTTGTTCCAGGTCATGCCGCCTTTGATCTCCACCGGAATCAGCGTTTGATTGTTCTTGCGGAACAGGAGGTCGGCCTCCAGCCCCTGCGAATCCCGAATGAAATACAATTCCGCCGTCTCGCCCGTGTTGAAGCGTTGTTTCAGCGCCTCAATGACTACCATGTTTTCAAAGAGTCCGCCGAACAGCGGATCACGGGCAACCTGTTCAGGAGAGTTGATGCCCAATAGCCATGTCGCCAGACCGACTTCCGTAAAGTAGAGTTTTTTGCTCTTGATCAGGCGTTTGCCGAAGTTCTCGTAGTAACCCGGCAATTGAAAGACGATAAAGCTGGCTTCCAGTACGGAAAGCCACTGGGCGAGCGTCTGTGACGATACGCCCACATCCCCCGCCAGTGAAGCCATATTGACCAGTTGTCCAACCCGGCCCGCCAGCAGCTTCACGAATGTTTCAAACTGGCTGAGGTCCTTGATATTCAGCATCTGGCGCACATCCTTCTCCACATAGGTCGAGAAGTAATCGCGGTAAAGGTTCTTCGGATCAAGCGTTGTGTCGTAAAGACGCGGCATGAAGCCGGAATAGAGGTACTGATCTCGCTCCAGTGTAATGCCGGAGGCAGTCATCTCGGAAATGGAGAGCGGCAGCAGTTGCAGAATACCGGTACGCCCGGCCAACGACTGCGAAACTCCGGCCCCCAAAGCCGGTTGATGGCTGCCGGTCAGGATATACTGCCCATAGCTTTTGTCTTCATCCACTGCGGTTTGAATGAAGCTCAACAGCTTCGGGACGCGCTGGATTTCATCGAAGATGACCGGCGGTGCGTAGCTCTTCAGAAATCCCCTGGGGTCGGCCTCGGCCATCTGCCGGATATCGAAATTCTCCAAACTGACGTACCGGTACTGCGGGAACGTCATCTTTGCAAGGGTAGTCTTGCCGGACTGCCGGGGGCCGGTAATCGTGACCACCGGATACATGGCGGCCAACTTGAGCAGTTGTTGTTGTATTTCACGCTGAATCATCGGACTTCCCCTCGGTAAGCATGGTTATTTTCCTCTTCTGCAATACAATAGCATTTTCTATACGGATTTCAAGTCGCATTTTATATTTGTTTGATTTTGGATTGAGCAGCAGTAATCTGCTCGGAGGACAACACGCCTGAAACAATTCGTTTTGCCGGACGGGAAAGGTTGAATTTTTTCATCCGTTTTCGGATCGCTGTACCCGTCACACCGAAAACCTGACCAATGGCCTCAATGGTGTAATCAGGGAGAAGATATTGTAAACGCTCCGGGGTAATGGCAAGAGCATTTTCCGGCTCCGGAAGGGCTTCTGCCTCGATAATATCGGCGGGGATAGACTGATGTTCAGAAAGCAATTGTTCTTGCAAACACTGAAGTTGTGACAGATCTGCTGTGGCGATGAACTGATGCAGTTTGCGCCGTAAAGCGGCAACCTGTGTACTTGGGGCTTCTTTTCCAATGGCCGGAAGCGTGTTGATGGCACGTTGTGCCGCAAGCTGATCCATGTGGTAGTAGTGCCAGGTCATGGCCGGGCTGCCGTGCCCGACGATCTCTTGGACGGTCGCCATTGGGATTCCGGCATTGGCGCAAAAGCTGACGAAGCTGTGACGGAAAGAGTGCGTACCGTACTGGCAGATGCGCCGTTTCACCTTCTCTTTGCCGTTGCCGAATTTCTTGGTGCGGACATGAGCAGGAGCATCAATGGTAGCTTCAAGCCCAACGGAATTGATCAATTTGCTGATATCCTTACCGATTCCGGAGGGATTCTTCCGATAACGTTCGGCGATTTCAGGAAGGATGTAACTGCTTTCGCTATGCCAGGCTTCGGCTTCGAGCAATGCCTGGCGAAGCTGCGGATGCAATGGAGCATCCTGTAGCCACTCGCCGGAGCGAGTTGCTGAAAAATCCGATTGACTTCTTCGGCTGTGAAATCTTGGTGGCTCTGCGGATTCTCACTCTTTTTGGAGATTCGGGCAAAAGGATTCTCCATGCCGTCCTCTTTGAGCACGATCCGGAAGATCAATTGCAGCGCTTGGCGATAGCTGTTATAGGTGGCCTCGAAAATCCCGGTTCCCCAAAGGTAGGCCATGAATGCAGCGGCGGTGTCCGCATCAATCCAGCTGGCATCTTCGGCACGACGGTTCTTCTTCAGCCACGTAGTGAATCGGTCACAGAAAATCTTGTACTTCTTCAGGGTGCCGGGGCCACTGTCCGGGCGTTCCGGGCTGGATTCAAAAGCAGTCCAGATGTCGGAAAGGCTGAGCCGAGTCCGATTGATGATCTTTTTGGCCTCCGCTACCTTCACCATCAGTTCAGCTTTGGATTCGATGGCGGTAATCTTTGGGATTCCGGCGAGAAATTCGGCAGCGGCTTTCTCTGCTATCGACTTTTCTGTAATGGCTTGATCCACACCTTTATCGGCTTTGGCAGTCAAGGTTTTCTTTTTGCGCTTGCCGCTGACTGGATCAATGTACATTAAAACATAACGTCCGCGATAGAGATAGACACTGCCTGCATTGTTTCCACGCCGTTTACCTTCCTTGAGTCTGCCTATGTTACCTTCCCTCGCTCTCACTGGTTTCCACTCGTTTGCACACGTGGGAATGATATTCCAATTTTGGTGCAATTGCAACCTATTTGCAACCCAAAACATTAAAATAAGCTCAAAACTAATTCACCCGTATGAATAGGTCATCGGTTCGATTCCGATTATTGGCTCCAGTTTGATCTTATCAGCCAGGCGTTTACACCGCTTGGCTTTTTTCATGCCGAAATTGCGGAAAACACCATCCGGTACTACTGCTTACACTCAAACACCAAATCATGGACATACAATAGTCGGTATTATTGACGTAAATTTCATTATAGTCTCTCGTTGGGCAGTTTATATTGTTTCCTCGGCGGGCACTTCGGATCGTGGAGAATTTTCAGCAGTTCAAAGTTTTTCAGCTCGACAAAGTTTGAGTTTCCCGCTCCTTGATAGAGGATCGTGAAATATCCTCCGAGGAAGAAGCTCGGAGCGTAGAGAACCAATTCGCCATCGATGTATAGACGGAAGATTTTTGAAGTCTGGAGCATTTCGACCTTGTGGAAGCCGGGAGTGTCTTTCGGCTGTTTGATCGGCTTGATCTGGAATTTGCGTTCGCCGTTCTCGGGTTGATATTCCAATGGTTTCAGAGTTAATTTTCCCTGTGTTTTCTGCAATGTCCATTGGTAAAACGAACGGTCGAAACCTTTGGCGTTCAGAGCGGCGACTTGAAATATCAGCAGGTCTTCGAGCTTGGAATAGTCGATTTCAAAGCGAATCGCATAGGCATAGTCCAGCGGCAGCGTCAACCGTATGCCGCCCTCGGCATTGGCGTAGAGGCGAAGCGTGCTGCCGGCCTGCCAGAAGTTTGTGGACTGAATGCTCTGCCACTCTTCTCCTGAAAAACGGTTGAATACAACCTCCTGACTGCGGGGAGCGAAATCCAGTTTATGCGGAGAATATTTACGGAATACCGGATCAACGTAGCCGGTTTGGGATGAGTCCGTCTCGGGATCGTTTGCAGTGACATTCAAAGAAAAATAGGTGCGGTGTTGGATTTCTCCGAGCTCCAACGGCTTTTCCGGGGAAGACGGTAAAACAATTTTCGGTTTCAGAAGCAACCAGGCACCGCCGAGTATAATCGAAAACAGCAAGCTGATTCCCCAATAACGCATTCTGAAAAGCGTACTCCATAAGCGTTTTTGCCGGGGAATGCCGTTGGTCAGGGCATTTCTGAACTCTCCGGCTGTTTTGAATCGCAATGAGGGGTTCTTGTTGCAGGCAGTCAGAATCACTTCGTTCAGATGGCTGTACTCATCGTTCAGCAATGAAAGAGGAAACGAGGGATACTCCTCCACATTGTTGCCGGTCAGACAGCAATAGAGAACTTTGCCGAGAGCATAGAGGTCGTCGGCATTGCTCCTGCCGCCGGAACCGGATTTCAACCGCTCCGGGGGGATAAAACCCAATGTGCCGCCCAGACTCAGCGATTGCGAAACGGAACGTACCAGCCCGATGTCGGAAAGTTTGGGTTCGCCGTTGACGTAGAGGAGATTTTCCGGCTTGATGTCCCGGTGAACCAATCCGGCTTGATGCAGAGTTTCCAACCCGGAGAGCAGTTTTTCTCCCAACTCAACGGTTTCGGCGGGAGTGAAACGCTTTTTTCGGTTCAGCAAATTTCCAAGCGTCGCCGGAATATAAAGTTCTTCGGAACCGATGTTGTCGGCAAGCTCCATCGTGTAATAAAGAGTATTCCCGATTTCCCCGATATGGAAAAGCCGGATCAGGTGCGGAGAATCGGCAATCCGGGAATAACAGCGGAGTCCGGCGAGTTCTTTTTCGATCTGTTCCGACTTTTCGATCGTTTTCAAAGCGACAAGAGACCCGGCACGGTTACGGGCGATCCATACCTCGCCATAGGCGCCGTGCCCGCATTTTTTCAAAATCTCATAGTCGGGAATATCGATCATTTTTTCGGAAGCACTGCTCCGATTTTTGCGCCGGGATATTGTTTTTTCGCCAACTCCCTGGCTTGTGAAACATTCCTCGCAGAAATCTCCACCTTGACCGTGCCGCTCTTTTTCGTCATTACGGTCACGATATAGGTCTGTTGACCGTACTGGTTGCTTCTGGCTTCGGCAGCCGGAACAGTCAGACAGATACTCAATCCGGCAACAACAGAAAATATGATTTTTTTCATGGCTTACACCGTTGATTTATGTTCTTTCATTTCATCATGAAATATATCACAGAGGCGATGATACTCCAGCGGATTTTCCGGAATGTCCATCTTTTGTTCTGATTTTTTCAAATCAAGAATCAGTATGTCATCCAACCTCAAGCGGGTCAGGCGTTCCCGGCAACGATGACAATGCTGAAGGTGTAACCGGCAGAAAATGCGGCGAAACCATGACATGACATGATTCCGGTATTGGTCGAGCTCGAAAATGGTATAGTGCATGATTATTCCTCCTCCCGCAATTGATTGACGATTTTTCGGAGTTTGGCAAGCGCCCGGCTCTTGGCGACATAAACCATATTGACCGGGATTTTCAGGAATTTCGCCACTTTCGCCGCCGACTCCCCTTTGACCGCATAAAATTCAAACGCCTGAAAGGTGGAGTCCTCCAGTTGAAGTTTCAACTGCTTCATCGCCAGCGTCAGGATATGTTGTCGCCACTCCTCCTGCCAGCGGTCATGGTCATAGGCTTCCAACTCCACTGCTTCGCAATCGACCTCATTTTTGCGCCGCTGACGGATGATATTCAGCGCACAATGATAAATCATCACCCCGAGGTAGTCCCGGAATTTTCCCTTGGAACGGTCGTAAACAAAAGTCTTGCTCCGGTCGAAAAAGCGCAGCATGACCGACTGAACCAGCTCGTCGATTTCGGCGACGTTGAGCTTGTAGTCCCGCCCACGTACCACGATCAGTGGACGATAGATCTCATAGAACTCGTGCCATGAAACCTCGTCGCCGCTACAAATCGCCTCCAGTAATGATTTTTTCGTCGTATAGCCCATCTATCGATTCCGTGTGAATGCTGCACCAGTACAGGATAAATATAGCATGAGTTTTTTGTCGAAGATCATTTTTCAAGCTCTTTTTGTTGTTTTTCTATCTCTTCGTTCAAATCTGTCATTATTTTGTCGTAGTAATCAATCATACGTCTTTTTGCTCTGTTCTTGAGCGTAATTGTTCCTGTACCGGAACAAGAAGAACAAGTTGGATTGGCTGGACACAATCTGCATTTTCTGGGGCAGGAAACAGTCGATTTTACAAAGCCACGCCTACTGTCGGAAGCGAGAGTTGTGATAGTTTTGCGTCCGCTTCCGCCACAAATCTGGCAAACTCCGCTGTCCTTGCAGGAGTAACAGACAATCTTTCCCTTGCCGGCACACTTTCTGCAATCTTGAAGCAGATCAACGAACAGCTGTTGTGAGAGGACCTTACGATTACCGATCAAATCAGGGCGGTTATAAACCAATCCAAGAAGAACCAGATAATTCTTTACACTTTCATTCGTATTGGCATATGACTGGAGTTCATTCAAGCCGGCGAAACTGCTGAATGTGATTTCCGTCGGTGCGAATGTTTTCAGAATGTTTTGCAATTTTATTTGTTCGGTCAGAATGCCCTTTATCTTTCCCTTGAGTTGTGCCAGTTTTTGCTGATTTATATGTTTTTGAGCTTCATCAATGGCTTCCTGCACTTTTTCTGGTAAAATTGCCGCAAAGGAAGAGTTATTCTTCAGCGTAAAAGACAATTGTTCCAGAAATTTTTCATCTTTTCTCTGTTCCATAGTCTTAATTGCTCCCAGAAGGCCAGCCGTCGCAAGTTGTGCGTAATCGGAAAACGACTCGGTATCTGATAGCCGATTCAGCTCTTTCAGCATCAGCGCCAGATCGGGAAAGGCTCTGCTTTTGTTCCAGCGTTCCAAAGCGGTATGGAACGCCTTTGTCGCTTCGAGAACACGGGGATCTTGCCACTTGCCATTGGAATAGATCAATCCCCGTTCTAATTTTTGAACGATTTCAAGGTCTGCTGGTTGAAAGTTCCGGTTGCGATACGCAACAAATCCCTGTGAAGCCAGATATTGTTTGATAGCGTTTTCGTCCTTCTCTGTACCTTGCCAGGACGGCGGAGGTGCATTGACGGCAGTTTCCGCTTCAGTGGTTCCACTGATCTCCCATTGTTCACAGGCTTTATTCCAGACTGCTTCAACGTTCAAATTATCCCGCATCGTATTGGAAACTGGAGCCGCCGCAATTACCCTGTAATCGAATTCAGCAGGAGGCAATTTAGAGTAAAGCTTCTGCACGAAACTCGCTTGCTTCCGGGGATTCCATTTTTCCCAATCCACCGGAATGACCGCATGAAGCGGGAAGCCGCTGAAAGCATGGTATTCTTCATAGATGATATCGACGGAGATGGTTAATTTCGCCTGGTACGGATAATTGGGATCCTTCCTTTTTCGGACTTGTGAACTGTTTACCCTGAGAACTTTATAGCTTATTTTGGAGGCCGTGTATTTTCTGGAAACCGTGATGATCTCCAGCGGTTTGAACGAATCTGTGCCTGAATCATTCATCGCCTGATTCACTCCGGAAGATACAAGCATAATCTCTTGAGGAGCCAATAGAAAGGCCAAGTTGCCATACGATACTTCAATTTGCTTATTCAGCTCTTTAATGATGGCTTGTTCCACAATTTTTCCAGAATCCTGTTCCAGTTGAGTTGCCGGATCATCACTGCAACCCGATAGGAGAAGTATGCCGAACAGGCAGGAAAGAGTGAGAAAAATATTCCGCATAAAAAAATTCCCTTTAATTTTTTAATGTATTTTCCGCACAATCGAAGTGAGCTCGCAGGACATCGGCAATTACCAGAAGGGTGAAACTCAATACGATGCAATAAAAAAGTATTTTCAGGCAATTGAAAAGCAACTTGCGCAATTCACGGGAAGCGATCATTTCCTCCTGCCGGATCCCATTTAAATGAGTCTGCAGGGCGTTTTGAAGGCTTTTCGCTTCCGTGGCGATATACCACTCTCCCAGATCGGACTCGTTCATCCAGGCGAGATAGAGGATGGAGAGTTGTTGAAGAATATTTCTGTATTCCTTTTCTCCGGGAACAGCTTTCCTTATCCGGGTATCCGAGGATTGCTGCGATGCGAAATTACCCTGCAGTTGTTCGAGCTGCAGAGTCGAATTGCGACTGAGCAAGTTACCTTCGATAAAGTCAAGAAATAACAGAAGCCGCTCCAGGTCTCCTTTGAGTTTCCGATTATCCGAATACAAGTTTGAGACTTTACCTACTTCCAGGCGAATTGCTTGAATTGCATTGAGCTTTTCCTGCTCGGATAAATAGAATTTGACTTTTCTGGAAAAGTCTGCTTTGATGGCGGCGGTTCTTCTGACGGAAATTCCCAAAGGAGCAGATTGAGGAGATAACCTTGTCTGGCGCTCAATCAAACCTTGCAAGCCCCGCAGTTGATCCCTTAAATTTTTCTCAAGGCAGTGTTCTAATTCCTTGATTGTTTCAATGCTCTCTCCGGCAGCTTCCAATGAAGCTTCAACCGCACGAACGGAATCTAATTCGTCATTAAAGACAATTTCCTTTTGACGAATGGAGTCGGGCAATTTGAAGCCGGTAATTTCGGAACTGCCCTGATTTGAGCCGAGCACCTTCTTTTCTGCCAGCAAATCAATTGTATCCTGAAGATTCTGGGAGAATTTCTCCTGCCTTTCCTGCAAAGATGGAATGGCTTGCCATAGCTCCTCACGGCGTATTTTCTTTTCTGATGAATATTGGGTGAGGTGAAAGATTATACTGACAACGCCTGCACAAAATACCAGACAGACTATGATCCATATGCAAAAAATATACAGGCGGCCCCAAATATATTTCTTCCCGCCGCCAAGCCAGTGAAAGCGATGCTTGGCCTTGTCGTCATGATCAACCGAAGGAGAAGAAGGGGAGTTGGCAATTACGACATGTTGAGCACATTTGGGACAGATCGTTTCTTGGCCGGCCCAATCGTCTTCAGCTTCGAGTTTCGTATTGCAGTTCGGGCATCTGAAATGAAAAGACATTTTTCTTACTCCTGTGGTTGAGCATAAAAAAGGCACATCTTAAAAAGTGCCCTCGCCAACGCCTACCACAGCGTACAGAAAAACACCAGTCAAGATGTGCCAAAATATGGACACACCAATCGTGCGTTTTTCTGTTGACGTCATGTTGAAGTGGTAGTTCAGGCGAGGACGTCGATTTTCAGTTGTAAAAATTACGATTTATTTATTTCGGTTTCATTTCCTCCATTGATTAGGATAGCCCTAATTTACTTCAGAAACTTACCGAATGCAAATAAAAACTGATCTCAACGCTCTCTTTTTCTGATAACGTCCTGCTGTTTCGGCGAAGGCGGGGCAATGAATCAGAACTCTTTTACAATACCTGCATATATCTTGTTGTTATTGAGGTCTTTGTTCCAGAAGTTCATTTTTTCCGCTATTGGCAGGTCAATGAGTGAAAATTTATTTTCCCGCCTGCGACATTTCCGACCGTCCATCTTTCTCCTTTTGCTGTTTCACGGTAAAAGAAAATCCCTTTCACTTTGCAGTGTGATACACTGCCGGAAAGGGATTTCTTGCATGAAGAAAACGGAAAAATCAAAAAAATCGCCGGATTTCCGCGTTATTGCGTGTCGCTGGCGCTGTCCACGTGGGCCTGGGCGGCGGCGAAGGCCTGGAGGCGGTTCGGCAGGAAGCGGCTCCAGGAGACCGGAGCGTAGACCGGCGGGGGCATGCCGTCTTCCGGAAGCTGTCGGGTCATGCGGCGGGCGAGCCAGAAGCCGATTCCTCCGGCAAGGACGTCGGCGATCAGCCGGGCGGCGAAGAGCGCTTCGAGTGAACGCAGATAGAGCGCCAGCAGCGACAGCGGAATCATCAGCCCGAGAATGCGCAGCGCGTTCAGCCACGCCGCCACGGCGGGACGGCCGCAGCCGGTGAAGAAGAATCCCGAATAGCGGTGGATTTCGATCATGCCGAATCCCCATGGAATAATGTACATGCAGAGCGTCATGATCTTCTGCACATCGCGGTCCGGCGAGAAGAAGCGCACCAGCACCGGGGCCGTGAAGAAGTAGATCACCGCCATCGCCAGCAAAAACAGGAACGCGAAGCGCATCGAAAAACGGCGGCAGACGCGGATGCGGCTGTAGAGCCGGGCGCCGTAGTTCTGGCCGACCATGGAAAGCAGCGGAATGCCGAGCGCCATCGGGAAGATGAAAGCGACCATTTCAAGCCGTCCGGCCGCGGCGGTCGCGGCGACGGCGGTGTCGCCGAAGGCGGCGGTGATCCGCGTGATGATCGCCGAACCGATCGGCATCATCAGCATGCCGATGGAGGCGGGGACGGCGAACCGGATGATCAGCTTCCATGAGCTTTTAAGCCGTTTCCACGGAATCCGCTCGAAGCGGAGCAGGCCGTGGCGCCTGTAAAGGATCGTCAGCACCGCGATCGTCGCGACGAGCTGCGAGCCGATGGTCGCCAGCGCCGCTCCCCGGATGCCCATCGCCGGAACCGGTCCCCAGCCGAAGATGAACAGCGGGTCGAAAACCACGTTGATGATCATGCCGACGATCATCATGCCGCTGGCCACCTTGGAGTCGCCGGCGGCGATCAGCAGGTCGTTGCCGGTCATCGACAGCGAGGCGGTCGCACAGCCGAAATACCAGATGTTCATATAGCCCTTGACCTGTTCGAGGGTTTCGCCGGTCGCACCGAATTTTTCGAAGATCCAGCCGGTCGTGCTCATGCCGAGCAGCGCGAGCACGAGGGAGATCGCGAAGATCAGCAGCACGCCGGAGGTGACCAGCTTGGCCGCCTTGGATTTGCGCCCGCCGCCGAGCGCCTGGGCCGAAGTGGTCATCACGCCGGAGGCGAGGCCGTGGAACAGGCAGCCGATCAGCATGATGACCGGGAAGGTGAACCCCATCGCGGCAAGCGGCGACTTGCCCAGCTGCCCGACGAAATAGGTGTCGGCGATGTTGTAGCCGGACATCGCCAGAGTTCCGGCCAGCATCGCGAAGCCGGTTTTGAGCATGGTTCCCTCGATGGAACCGCGGGTGTAGGCGGCATTGTCTTTTTTCAGCATGATTTATGCCCTTTCGGCCTGCGGAGTGTGGAGAGAAAGGTGCCGACCGTTTCGATTGCGGCGAGTTCCGCCGGAGTTGCCGCTTGAAACAGCTGCTCGACCCGGCTGCGGAAATTCCGGTCGATTTCGTCGAGCGATTTGCGGATTTCCGGATCGACGGTGAGCCGGATGCTGCGGCGGTTTTCCGGATTGAGCTCCCGGTGGACGATGCCGGCCCGGACCAGTTTGTCCACTGCCGCGGAAGCGGCCGGAGCCGAAAGCCCGGTGTGGTGCATCACATCCTGCAGCGCACAGGGCTGGTGGTTCATGATCACGATCAGTTGATTGAGCTGACGCGGGCCGAATTGCCCGAGCGGATCATCCGACTGGCGTTGCTCCCAGTAATCGATCACGCACTGCCGCCGCAGTTCTTCGACCAGCGCGTGCATGGTGAAGAATGGTTCGAGATTCATATCATTTCCATAATTTAATTGTTTTGTTTTGGAAGCGTAATATAGTATGGATTCAATAAAATTCAATGGGGCGAAACAGGTTTCTGTGGAAATTTCGGCGGAAACGGAGTATCTTAATAGATCACATTCCGACAGAGGAGGAGTTTGCCGTGATCAGATTGATTGCAGTCGATATGGATGGAACGCTGCTGGACAGCTCGCACCGGTTGCCGCCGGGGCTGTTCCCGGTGGTTCGTGAGTTGAAGCGTCGTGGCGTGCGTTTCGCGGTGTCGAGCGGGAGGCAGTATTACAATTTGCTGAAGCTGTTCGAGCCGGTGCGCGATGAAGTGACCTTCATCTGCGAAAACGGCGCGATCGTGTTTGAGAATCACCGGAACGTTTATTGCAGCGAGATCGGATTCGACCGGCTGGTGGAACCGCTCCGGGCGATCCGGGCGATCAAGGGGGCTGAGCCGGTTTTCTGCGGCCTCAAATCCGCTTATGCCGAAAGCCGCGATCCGTTTTTTCTCGAAAACGCCTGCCGCTACTACGAGCGGCTCGAAATCGTGCCGGATATTCTGGAGGCGGCAAAGCAGGACAAAATCTGCAAGGTCGCGGTGTTCGATGCGGTCGACGCGGAGAGCAACTGTTATGTGCGGTTGGAACGGTTCCGGGACGGTTTCATGGTGATCCTCTCCGGCAGCCGCTGGGTGGACCTGATGAATCCGGGCGTGGACAAGGGCGTGGCGATCGAGGCATTGCAGCGGCAGTTCGGGATCGCTCCGGCCGAGTGCATGGCGTTCGGAGATTACCTGAACGATTGCGGCATGATGCGCGTATGCGATTACAGCTATGCGATGGCGAACGCCCATCCCGGACTGAAAGCGGTCTGCCGTTTCGAGGCGAAATCCAACGACGAAAACGGCGTGCTGGAAAAAATCCGGGAGTTTTTCCCGGAGCTTTGATTCTTTGCGGCGATTTGACTTTTCCGCAATTCCTGCTATAGATAAAGGAGACGGGAATAACGAAAGGGAGGAAATCGTATGGACCGCGAAGAATTGAACCGCTATCTGCCGCCGGAGTATCGGGATTTCAATGACTGGTGCGCGCACATTCCGAAATACAACAGCGGCCTGACCGTGAAAATCGACGCATTCAATCTGCCGGAACATCCGGAGAGCTGGAGCCGGGAGAAGCTGTATGAGATCGTGCTCTGGGAGTTGAACCGCTATCCGCAGATCGACGACGCGCTGTTCGCCGAGCTGGGCAAGATCGCCGGGTTGAAACGCGCCGACGCCCGTAAAGCCGCGCCGACGCTGAAAAAGCTTTTGCAGTGCCGCAATGTGGGGCTGACGATGGCGACGGCGATTCTGCGCTTCATCAATCCGGCGGTGTTCCAGACCATGAACCGCCGCAATTTCCATGTGGTGCTGGGGAGCGAGGAGGAGTATCCCGACCCGCCGGCCAAGCTGACGCCGGCGTTTCTCGACCGGGTCTGCGACTGCTATTTCCGTTATCTGGAGGCATTGCGCGAGCTGACCGGCGACGGCTTCGATTTCGAAGTGGCGGACCGGATGCTCTACCAGGTGGACAAGGCTTCCGGCCGCAAGCTCTCCTGAACCTGTCAGGTTGGCGACTGCGTTATTTCCGCAACCATACGAATGTGCTCAAAGACGACCCGGACTACCGATGGAGGTGCTGGAATAGCGGAAAATCCGGTTCCCGGCTTGCACGGCGGCGGGAAGCGTGTTACATTGACCTTGTAATCCAACCGGAAAGCGAGGTCAATATGTCTGCAATGTTTCGAGCCGCCGCCGTTGCCGTCCTGCTTGTTTTATTCTGCGGATGCAGTTCCAACAACTGGTATCCGACTGCCCGCATCTGCGTGATCAACGCCGTGACGCAGCAGCGCGAACCGGATGTGCTGATCGCGTTTACCGACAACCGCTCCGGCAAGGTTACCTACGCGAAAACCGGGCGGAACGGGTTGGCATGGCTCGACATCCCGCAAAGCGGCTGGGGAAGCATGAATACCAATAAATTCAAAGTTGAGCTGGGCAAGCCCGGATTCGATCCGCCGATGTTCTGCGACTACCAGTATCCGGCGGGAGTTCTGCCGAAGGATTGCCCTTATAGTATTTACTGTATCGTTCCGGTCGGAACGGACCGGTCGAAACTCAAAGGCCACAACCATGAAGATCCGCAGAACCGTTTCACGAAGCCGGAAGAATCTCAACAGGAACTGAAACAGGAGTGGGAGGCTTTCCGGTTTACTGTTGCTGCAATGCGATAAAAGGAAATTTATCCGGATTTTTGTTTTCCTATAGTATGCAACTCGGTTTGCGCGCGGCGTGAAAATTGGTTTGCGCAGTAGTCGGTATTGAGTGTGCAAGCCGATTATAAAAAATGGTCGGACTGTGTGGCTATTCAGTGCTTATATATAAGGTGAGCTATTCGCCAAGTAAAAAAAGACGGTTTGCGCGGCCGGAGTGCTGCGCAAACCTTTTCTCTTTCCCGGTGGCATTGATAACCCCGCGGCCGGGACCGGCAGGCGAAGGGAGGCGACGGGCGGATTCGTCAGCCCGAGCCCGTCGCGTCAAGCGTTAACGCCGCGCACTCAATGGCGGCCTCCTTGTCGGTGGCGGGCTGCGGAGCTTGCGCGGCGGCCTGCTTTGCTTCAAACTCGATCAGAGCTTTCATTCGCTCAGCGGCAGCTTCGGGAGTACGTTCCGCCGAAATGCTGCTGCAGTTCCGCAGCCGCTTCGAGGACGGCGGAGCCTGGGAAGAGGACCGGTAAAACAGGGAGAAACTTAAAATGATTGAATTTATCGAGTATCCCGCAAAGGTCAGAGCTTATGCGATTGCATCCACGGCGGTGGAAAATGCCAAACTTACGCCGTATTTATACCGGGATAAAAAGGATCGCGAAGAGGTGCAAAAGGAGTTGCAGAAGATATCCAGGAACCTTGAACGCTCCGCCCAAACTGTCTATCGAAACATCCAGATCAAAAAGCTGATGTAAAACAACAAATGAGCCTGGCGGCAATCCATATCGCGAAAAAGGAGCTGGCCTTGACCGATGCCGAATATCGTGCGATTCTGTGGGAAACCGCCGGTGTGGATTCGGTAAAACATCTCGATGCTGCCGGTGATCGAGCGGTCATGGCGCGTTTTAACGCACTTCGGGATGAGTGGCGCGTGGCGACTCCGAAGCGCATCAAAACGCCGACGGAACGCAAGATATGGAGATTGTGGCTTGTTGAATCATCTCCTTGTGTTAGTCGGGGGAGGGGGGACTGCTGCGGGAACATTACCGCAGTTTATAATAATACCAGTATAATTCTCCCCGGGTGACGAATTGAACATGGCCGTCCAGCAACAAAGACGGCTTGCGGCCGGTGTGGCGGAAGCCGGACTCGTAAGTGCTCATGTCGCCGGTACAGAGATACTCCCCGACATGGAATCAGCCGTGGAAAAATGCGGCGCGATCACATTACCGCCACTGCCGGAGTATCCTTGTTCGGCGATGAACAGAATATTTGATGGCGTTACCGTCCCGACATCGTTCTTACCGTGAAAACGGGTTTCCGGGCGTACATGGTAGTGCCAGGTCGTTGTTCCTTCCGGAGAAGCAGCCGCGCGCGGCACTGCTTGCAGCAGGGAACTGGAATAGGCTATATCAGTAAATGGATTCAGAGAGTAACTGCAAAAATTGGTATAATTCGTCGTCAAGGCGGCAGGACAAGCGAATACTCCGGAATTTCTTCTGCGTCCCGAATCTTCATAATTTTTGGGGATTGAGTCGTTCTGTCCCAGATACGGTATCAGTCGGAATTGCCAGTAACCGTTGTGATAGGTTGCCGGAGCATGGAAAGGGCAGGATACCAGGTGTAAGCCATTGCATAAAAAGAGGCGGCTCCGAATTGTGACTTCAGGTTTCCGGTACAGGCGATATCCCGACCGCGCGCTTTCGCCTGGTTCGGTGGCGGAAGCAGAATGGCCGCAAGAATGGCGATGATTGCTATTACTACGAGCAGTTTGATCAGAGTGAATTTTCGCCGCATAATGCCAAGTATGTTAATGTGCCTGGCATGTTTTTCTCGCTGCATTTGCTTGTCCTTTATCTTGTTACGCATCTTTACCTCCGCTGCAAGTCGGTCGTGTTTCTTTTAAAGGCCATTACAGGCAACAACTTTTATATTATGTTTACTTGTCCGGCCCAATGCCGTCCGATGTCAACCTTGGAGTGCGGAGATTTATCTCCGCTTTCAAGTCTTGCGTGATCATGTACTTACTCATAAGTTTAGTTTGCCTTTCCATATCATTACAGGCCACAAACTGGTTGTTATGTCTTATGCGGATGGCTCCGGAGGGCCAATCGCCCTCCGGACCTCCCCGCTCGCC